>Ga0209162_1000703_pt1 | contig 35482 bp, 30 predicted proteins | sample YNPNPMetaG_FD_187121 | JGI IMG/M metagenome (GOLD analysis project Ga0209162, IMG submission 187121) | Anoxygenic and chlorotrophic microbial mat microbial communities from Yellowstone National Park, USA - YNP NP MetaG (SPAdes) (version 2) ...
CAATCCCCAACCCCCAGTCCCCAGCCCCTCACGGCGTCAGCCGGCTCAAATCTCGCGGGAACAGGGTCGCCAGGCGGATGTTCTCCAGGCCGAGCAACTGCATGATGAAGCGCTCCAGGCCGATGGCGAATCCGCCGTGGGGCGGCATGCCGTATTTGAAAGCCTCGAAATAGGTTTCGAACGGCGCCAGATCAGTATACCCCTTGCGGCGGGCCGCGTCCAGATAGTCCTGGTACAGATGCAGGCGTTGGCCGCCCGTCACCAGCTCGGTGCCGCGGAAGAGCAGGTCGAACGAGTTGGAATAGCGCGGATCGGCCGGGTTCGGATGGGTGTAGAAGGGCCGCTTCTCCATCGGATAGCCGGTGACGAAGAGGAAATCGCTGCCGTACTCTTCCTGGGCCCAACTGCCGAGCCAGCGTTCGTGTTGCGGGGCCAGATCGGGTTCCCCGCGGCAATCTTCGCCCCAACGCCGGTAGATCAGCTCCTGCGCGTCGGGGAAATAGATCGCGGGGATGGGCCTGGGCACGGCCGGCAACCGCACGTCGAGCAGGGCCAGCTCGGCCGCGCAGGTCTCTTTCAGGTGGCCGACGATGCCCGCCACGACCTCGGTCAACACGGCCATCACATCCCGATGGTCGCGGATGAAGCCCATCTCCACATCGAGGCTCACGTACTCGTTGATGTGGCGCACCGTGTCGTGCGGCTCCGCGCGGAAGACCGGGCCGACTTCGTACACCCGCTCGAAGACGCCGACCATGATCTGCTTGTAGAACTGCGGGCTTTGCGCCAGATAGGCCCGGCGGTCGAAGTACTGGACCGCGAAGACGTTGGCGCCCCCCTCGGTGGCCGAGGCGACCAGCTTGGGGGTTTGGATCTCGGTGAAGCCCAGGCGGTCGAGGGTGAGGCGAAAGCCGGCCATGATGCCGGCCGCCAGGCGAAAGAGCGCGCGGCGGGTCGGATGGCGCAGGCCGATCACGGCGTGATCGAGGAAGACCGGCAGGCTGGCCTTGATGACCGGTTTGTTGAGGCTAAACGGCAGGGGATCGCGCACGGCCGAGAGGACCTCGATGGCCGGATCGCGTATCTCGACGCCGGCCGGCGCCTGCGGCTCGGCCACGACCTGCCCCTCGACGGCCAACACGCTTTCGGGCAACAGGCCGTCGAGCGCGGCCAACGCCGCGGGCGTATCCACGACGATCTGGGCCGTGCCCTGGGCATCGCGCAGGATGAGGAAGTTGATGCCGCCTAGCCGGCGCAGGGTATGCAACCAGCCGGCCAGCCGGACGCGTTCGCCGATATGCATGGGTACTTCGGTGGAATAAATTCGTTTCATCGCAGCTCCATCATGCCACACCTCATGTAGGGCGAGATTTATCTCGCCTTACAGCAAGGATGAGAGATATGGGGGCGAGATTCATCTCGCCCTACAGCAAAGAAGAGATAAAAACAACGCGCTCCTCGTCCGTCCGGGACGAGGAGCGCGCTCGTGGTGCCACCCAGATTTGTCGCGACCTCACGGCCGCGACCTCAACGGTCTTCGGCGACCAGGCCTCGTAACGGGAGGCGCCGGCCTGGGCCTACCCTCGCCGCGGCCCCTTCGTTACAAAAGGGGCGCGGCAAGCTCGACCCCGCAGCTCCGGAGTGTCTTTCCGGGGGAACGCGGGCGACGTTCGCAGCCCATCACGCCGCTCTCTGAACCGCGTCCGCTCCCCGTACTCTCTCCATCATGGCTTTTGCGCTATAGCAGGATGTGGGCCGATCGGCGCCACATCGAGGCGAAGGATACCATAGGGGCCGCGAGATGTCAAAGTTCTTTCGGCGGCCGCAACTGAGGCGCCTGCGGCCGACGCCGGCCCTGCGCCGATGATCACCCCGCAATGTTGCTCTCCGTCGCGAATATCCTGGCATACAAATCGCCCCCATAGCTCGTCTCCAGCGGCTCCCCCTCCTTGATCTTGAACGTGCGCCGTCCATCCGGCAGCCTTTCGGCTCGCAGGCACAGGACATCCGCCATGTGCTGCTCTTGCATCCGACGACTGAATTCGTACAGGTGCGTGACGTAGAACACCTTGACGCCGACATCCAGCAGGGCGCCCACCACCTCCCTCGCCACCTCGGAGCCCTCGCGCTCGTTGGTGGCCGCAAAGGACTCGTTGAGCAAGACGAGGCCGTTGGGCCTCACCAGGTCAACGATCGCGCTCATGCGCTTCAGTTCCTCTTCGAACTTGCCGCTTTCCATGGACTTGTCCTCTTCTCGCTTGAAATGCGTGAAGAGGCCCGAGCAGAGATTGGCCCGAAACGACTCTGCCGGGACGAACATGCCGGCCTGCATCATCAACTGCGCCTGGCCGACGCTGCGCAAGAAGGTGGTCTTTCCGCCCTGGTTCGGGCCGGTGATGATGATCAGGCCTTTTCCGTCGGCACTGACCTCGTTCCCCGTGACCGCGCGCTTCATGGTCAACGCCAGCGAAACATCGTACAGGCCTGCACAGGAGAATCGGCGCTCATCGGCGGGCGCGAGTTCGGGGAAGGCAACGGGTTCGTTCAATTGCCCGAGCTGGTCGTACAGGTTCAGGCAACCGATGTAAAAGGCCAGCTCCCAGCGCAACACGTTGAGAAAGCTCTCGATATGCGCGGCCGCCTGGGCCACCGCGTCGGCCGCGCGTGCAACGCCCCTGTCCCGTAGCTCTCCCAGCACTCGCGCGCCGGCGTCATCGCGCGGATGGAGGGTAAAGGCATAGACCGGCGATCGGGGGGCGAAAACGCGTTCGATCCAGTTTCGGTCGGCATCGTTCGGCCGGCAGAGGACATAATTGGTGCCCTCATTTCCGTTTCCCAACTGCGCGCTGATCAAGACGCCCCGGGGAAAGCGCAACATCCGAATGTGTTGCTCCACCGCGGCCAGATATTCATCGTCCAGTTCCCGTTGAATCATGGTTAAGAACCGGCGCAACCCCTGCGAGGCAAAGGCACCGACGTGCGCGTCGGCGATCTGGCGCAACCGTCGCAGCAAATCAAGCGAGGCTTCGAGCAGGTGTCGCGCGCTGCTCAAGATGGAAGCCGGGCTGGAATGCCGCGGGGAGATCCATAACCATTGTTCTTGTTTCCTTTTCAGGAATTCCAGGGGAATGCTGTAGAGCTGCCGGACGACGTCGGGGTGGCGCAGACAATCTCTGAGGATCTCCTGGCGATACAGAATGATGTCAGACCGGTCGGAGCCGGATAACACCACCCGGCGGACCACATCCAACAGGAATGGGTCGCCCTGCGCCATGGCCGCAAAGAGCGTGTCCAGCGCCAGGTCTTGCGAAAGCGCCATTGCGTGAGCCGGTAATTCCCCGGCAAAATCCCGATCGGGGTACAGGAGAAAAACTTTCATCCCAGGATCCGCTCTTTGATCTGTCTGCGAGTCAAACGGTGTTTTTGCGCCAGCGAGAACGCGTAGGCCAGCCCGTCGGCAGGTCGCCTCACGATCTTGAAGGTGCGCACGGTCGGATCTTGCGGATCTACGGTCGCCACCATGCTGACCGTCTTTTCGCTGAGCGAGGCCAGCTCATCCAGGAACGTCACCCACACACCGCTGACATCGAGAGCGATCAGCCGGGCCATGATCTCCTTGCTCAAGAAGACCGCGTCCTGCAGGGTTGTCGAAGCGAAGATCTCGTTCAGGATGAACAGGCTGTCGGGCGTGGCGCGGGAGAGCATCTCGTGAATGCGGGCCAGATCGTCCTCCAGCTTGCCGCGCAGGTTGCGGATATCTTCCGTTCGCTCGAAATGGGTGAAGATGCGATCGCACAAGAAGAGATGCGCCTCCCGGCCGGGAACCGGGCAGCCCAGGCTCGCCAGATAATGGACCTGCCCGAACATGCGGGCGAAGGTCGTCTTGCCCCCTTGATTGGGGCCGGTGACCACGATGAGGCGCTCTGGGCCGGCCAGATAGAAGTCGTTGAGCACGACGGCTCTGGCGTCATCATGTACAGCGTGCGCCAGCGCCAGGTCGAAGCCGTCGCGCACATATACCTGCCTGTCCGTCGCGCTCACCTGCGGATAGGAGAACGGCAAGCCCCGGCGTTCGAGTTCGGCGATGAAGTCCAGATACGCGATGTAAAATTGGATCTCGCGGTCAAAAGAGCGAACGGTCTCGTCGAGGAAATGCGCGTGCTGCGCGCAGAAGCGCTCCAGGGCAGCGAAAGGTTCGGGATAGAGCCTGGCCACGAACTCGAGGATCTTGGCTTCGACGTGGCTCATGCCGACCCTTTCCGGCAACTTAACCAGGTAGCTTTCGACCTTGCCCTGCTGGAACTTGGCAAAGGTCTTCTCGATTTCCTGGCTATAGTCCGCCTCGTCCTCATAGCGTTTGACCTTGAATCTCCCGCTCTCGATGATCACGCAATATTTCAGGGCAGACAGGGCTTGCTTGACCTGTTGCGCTTCCGCGACCAAAGACCGAAACGCCTGCGACTGGACGTAGTGTTGTGCCCATTCCCGAAAAGCCAGAAGGCCGCGTGATCTCAGGGGAGCATCGGCGAGGTCGCGCGCCAGATCCGCAACGGCGTCGCCGTAGACCAGGGCGGCTTCCAGGATCCATCCCTGCTTGTGAACGTCGAAGTCCAGCTTTTCCACCAGAGCCAGATAGCGGCGCACCGCTCTCATTTTGGCGGCAAATGCGTTGATGTGTGCCTTCAGGGTTGCATCTTCCAGATCCTGCATCACTTCCTGGCGATAGCGAACCGCGTCGGGGTCGCGCAACGGCGTCCAGAAGAAAGGCTTCAGGTCGTATTCCTGCTTCGGCGCGGTGATGGCTTCGATGACCTGATCCAGGTTCAAATCAGGGAAAAAATCGGGCTGGCGCGCGGGTTCGTATGGTACGCCGTTTTGGGCGCACAAGATGCTGCGAAAAATCACGACGGCTTCTCTCCTCATCCTGCACAAAAAGAAAAAGCCTCTACGGAGAATTCGCGTCTCCGTAGAGGCTATCAGCCGAAACGGCGATCAAGGGCGAGCCTCATCGCCCAAATCGGGAATCGCTTTCAATTATAAGCCCATCGGCTCAAAGTCGTCAAATCGAACGGGAGTAGAGCCACTCATTCCAATCAAAGTATCTACTTTAAACCTCGGTCACTGTTGCGCCATGGGCCAGCAAATTAAGGACATATTCTACTCAAGCCCCTTTTCGACCGGCCAGGTGAGGCCAGAGCGCAAAACGGTCGGTGACTTTGCGGTAGATCAGGCGCCGTCTGGCACGTCCGGCGGCCGTGTTCGGGTTTGTTCGTGCCCAGGTACAGCCAGGTGTATTCAAAGCGCTCGCGGCGATCACCCCGCGCGCATGGCCCGAATGCGCGCCACATCGGCGATCGTGCGCGTGAACTCCGGCGGCCGCAGCGCGCCGCCCATGAAGGCGCGGGTGTTGCGATAGATCATCGGCCCATCCACCGTCGTTCCGGCGCTCACGTGCACTTCGGCCGCGGCGGTGGCGGCCACGATCTTGCCGATGTTGCGCTCGTTGATCCCCCCGCCCGGCATCACCACGATGCGGCCGCGCGCCTGCTGCGTCAGCTCCACGAGCAGGTCGAGCCCTTCCAGGGCCGAGCTTTCGCCGCCCGAGGTGAGCACCCGTTCCACGCCCAGGCCGATCAGATCCTCCAGCGCGCGGCGCGGATCTCGTGCCATGTCGAACGCCCGATGGCACGTCACCGCCAGCGGCCGGGCCTGCGCGATCAGCGCGGCCATGCGTTCGACATCTATGTCGCCTGCGGGCGTCAGGATGCCGAAGACCACCCCGTCCGCACCCAGCTCTTTGGCCACCCGCACATCGTGTTGCATCACCGCGAACTCGGCGTCCGAATAGCAGAAATCGCCCCCGCGCGGCCGGATCATCACCATGACGCCGATGGAGACGGCGCGGCGCACGGCCGCGATCATGCCCGCGCTGGGCGTGATGCCGCCTTCCAGCAGGTCGGCGCACAGTTCCACCCGGCGCGCGCCCGCCTCTTGCGCGGCCAGCGCCGATTCCACTGAATCAACGACGACTTCGAGAAGAAAATCACGAGACATGGCAACCTCGAAACGCGAAATGTTAAGAAACCTTGCCTTGACCGGGCGTGTCACCTTTGCTATAATCGGCGTGTCTTGAGCAGATTGCACCAGGGCCGCGCTTTTGTGGCCGGAATCAAGCATTGCCAGGAGATCCAACCTATGACTTCGCAGGCCATCGCCGCCGGCCGACCGCTCTCGTTCTTCAGCCCTCGCCGTTTGCGCAAGCTGCGCGAGGCGGGCCTGGGCTATCTGTTTCTCCTGCCGGCCTTTGTGGTGTTGATCGTCTTTGAGTTCTGGCCGATCTTCTATGGGGCCTACATCAGCACCTGCAACTGGACGGTTAAAGGATGCACCAAACAGCTCGGACTGGCAAATTACGTCCGGGCGTTGAACGATTCGGAGATGTGGCACTCGTTGCTGGTGACGGCCAGCTATTCGATCATCTCCGTTCCGCTCCAACTGGGCATCTCGCTCCTCCTGGCCTATCTCCTGTTCCAGCAGATCCGCGGCAAGTCGCTCTATCGCGTCCTCTTCTTCATGCCCTACATCACTGCAACCGTGGCGTCGGCCTCGGTGTGGGCGTTTCTCTATAGTCCCGATCGCGGCCTGATCAACGAGGTAGCGCGGCTGTTGGGCCTGCCGCAGCTCAAATGGCTGGGCGAAGCCCGAGGCATTTTTGCACTGATCGGCGATGCGCTGAACGTGCCCGTTCCGCCGTGGTTGGCCGGGCCGAGCCTGGCACTGATCGCGATCATCATCTACACCACGTGGGTTTTCGTCGGCTACGATACGGTGATCTTCCTGGCCGGGCTGGGCAACATCCCGAACGAGCTGTATGAGGCCGCCAAGATTGACGGCGCCAACGGCTGGCAGCTTTTCCGGCGCATCACCATCCCGTTGCTCTCGCCGACCACCTTCTTCCTGCTGCTCTACACGGTGATCGGCACGTTCAAGGCGTTCAACCATATCTACGTCATGACGATGGGCGGGCCGGGAGACGCCACCACGACGGCGAGCATCTTCATCTTCCAGCAGATGTATCAGTACAATCGCTACGGCTACAGCGCGGCGCTGTCCTTTATCCTGTTTTCGGTTATCCTGATCATCACCATCATCCAGAACCGCGTCGCCGGCCGGGCCGTCGTTTACGCGTAAAAGGGGGCGAGAGATGGCTGTTCGCACGCTGCAACCGACGATCATCCGTTCGCGCCGCGTCTCATGGACGCAGATCCTGATCTATGTCGTCTTGACCCTCGGCGCGTTCATCGCGGTTTTCCCGTTCTTCCATATGGTTGCCACGTCGTTGAAGACCTACGGCAGCGTGATCACAGGCGCGTTCTGGCCGTGGTTCCCGCTCGGCGACGAGCCGCTGCAATGGCAGAACTATCCCGAGGCGATCACCACCATCGGCTGGGACAAGCAGTGGAACATCTATCTCTTCTTCCGCTATGCGTTCAACAGCATCTTCGTGTCGCTGGTCATCGTCGCCGGGGTGATGATCACCTCGGCGCTGGCGGCCTACGCGTTCGCCCTGATGGAGATCCCGGGCAAGAACCTCCTGTTTCTCCTGTTGCTCGCCACCATCATGATCCCGCCCGATCTCACGATCGTGCCCAAGGCCGTCATGATGTATCAGTTTCCCAACCCGTTCGGCGCGGGATCCTGGTATAACACCTATCTGGCGCTGATCATTCCCTTCCTGGCCAGCGTCTTCGGCATCTTCCTGCTGCGGCAGTTCTTCTTGCAGATCCCGCGCGATCTGTATGACGCGGCGTTCATAGACGGCTGCGGCCATCTGCGCTATCTGCTCACGATCGTTCTGCCCCTCTCGAAGCCGGCGCTCGTGTCGGTGGCGCTCATCAACTTCATCTGGGCATGGGATAGCTTCAAGTGGCCGCTATTGGTCACGCGCGATCCGCAGATGCGCGTGTTGGCGGTCGGCCTGCAGCAATTCCTGGTGCAGGAGGGCGGCACAAAGGTCCAACTGATGATGGCTTTCTCTTCGATGGTCGTGGTGCCGGTCATCATCTTCTACTTTTTTACCCAGAAGTACTTCACGGAAGGCATCACGACGACCGGCATCAAGGGATGATCATGTAACATCGGTTGATCGGGAGACATCAAAGGAGGTGATGCATTCGCCTGCGAAAAGAGGGATGGCCACCCGCTTGCTCGTTCGAGATCATACTTGACCCAATTTCAAGGAGGTAGAATGAAATCCCGTAAGTTGTTCGTTGCATTGAGCCTGTTTGTGGCGCTGGCGTTGTTTGTGACGGCCTGCGCTGGACCGACGCCGACCAAGGCGCCCGCACCGACGGCCGCGCCGGCCGCCAAGGCCGAGCCGACCAAGGCGCCCGAGCCCACCAAAGCGCCCGAGCCGACCAAGGCGCCCGCACCCACCAAGGCGCCCGAGCCGACCAAGGCGCCTGAACCGACCAAGGCGCCGGCCGTCAAGGTGAACAACCCGCCGAAGACCGCCGCCGAGGTGGATGCGATCGATCTGAAGGGCAAGAACATCACCGTGACCTACTGGCACAACCGGCCGCAGAAGGATCAGGACTTCCTGCAGGGGATGCTCGACGAGTTCAACAAGAGCAACCCGTATGGCATCACCGCCAAGGCCGAGATCGCCGGCGCGTCGTACAACGACGTGTACAACAAGATCAACGCGGCCATCCAGGCCGGACAACCGCCCGAGATCTCGGTGGCCTATCAGAATCAGGCCGCCACGTATCGCAATCAGGATGCGGTCATTGATCTGACCCCCTTCATCCAGAGCAAGACCTATGGCCTGAGCGAAGCGGACCTGAAGGACTACTTCCAGACCTTCCTGGACAGCGACAAGAACCCGCAGTTCAAGGGCGAGATCCTGGGCTTCCCGACCCAGCGCTCGATGGAAGTGCTCTATTACAATGCCGACTGGCTGAAGCAGCTCGGCTACAGCGCGCCGCCGAAGGATTGGAAAGAGTTCGAGGAGATGGCCTGCAAGGCGTCTGACAAGACCAAGAAGTTCGGCTGGGCCTTCCGCCACGACGCGTCGAACTTCGCCACCCTGGTCTTCACGCGCGGGGGCCGCATCCTGGCCGAGGACGGCAGCGCTTACGTCTTCAACAGCGACGCCGGCGTGGATGCCGTCAAGATGATCCAGCGCATGGCCGAGAACAAGTGCCTGGTCGAGATCCCGACCAGCGAGCGCTACGGCGAACAGACCCGCTTCGGCAACGGCGACGTGCTCTTCGTCATCGCCTCCTCTTCCGGCCTGCCGTTCTACAAGGACACGGTGGACAAGGGCGCCAAGTTCAAGTGGGACATCGCGCTGCCGCCGCAGAGCGGCCCCAAGCCGGCCATCAACCTCTACGGCGCCAGCGTCAGCGTCTACAAGACCACGCCCGAGAAGGAGCTGGCCGCCTGGCTGGTGATCAAGTTCCTGGGCGAGAAGGCGCAGACCGCGCGCTGGGCCGTCTGGACCGGCTATCTGCCGGTGCGCCAGAGCGCGGTGGCCGACGTGAAGGAGGCCTACGCCAAGGATCCGAAATGGGCCGGCGGCCTGGCCGACTCTTACGCCAAGATGTTCGAGTGGGCCAAGTACGCCATGGTCGAGGCGCCGGTCGCCGGGTATGATCCGGTGCGCAGCCTGATCGACAAGGAGATCCTGAGCAAGGCGATCACCGACACCAAGGCCGACGCCAAGAAGATGCTCGATGATGTCGTCAAGAAGGCCAACGATATCTTGAAGGAGAACGCGCCCGCGAGCAAGTAGTCTCGCCACGGAGCAGATAGGGCCCATTTGCGGCGCCGGTCTCGCTGGCGTCGCAAATGGGCCTTTTTATTGCGTGCTGTCATGCACCTGCAGCCGCAAGCCTCCGGCTTGCGTTACGGGAGGAGGGGAGAAGAGGTCAATTCGAGCGCCATGTAGAGGTTGCCGTCACGACGGTCGTACTCGCGGAAGCCACAGCTCCGATACAGCCGGATCGCGGGCTCCCAATCATCGTTCGTCTCCATCCATAGCCGACGCAATCCGCGCGCTCGGGCCGCGGCGATCAGCCGCGCCACCAGCGCGCGGCCAAGGCCCCGGCGCCGATAGCCGCGCGCCACCGACACCCGCACCAGCCGGCCGACCTGCGCGTCTTCGACGATCAGCGCGCCGGAGCCGATCACCGTCGCGCCGGCCACGGCCACCAGGAACACGTGCCCCTGGGCGATGTAATGGGCCGCGATGTCATCCAGGTCGGGATTGCGCGTCTCGTCGATGGCGCCGAAGTGCTCGCCCAGCCCTTCCAGGATCAACCGCCGGACGGCCGGCTGGTCCGCGGGCTGAAAGGGACGGATCAACCAGGGAGCAGCGGCCATCGCGTTCATGCGCCGGCGCGGGTGCGCTTGCTGACATACAGGATGTCGCGGTGGTAACTGTAGCCCAGCGACTCGAAGAGGGCCAACGAGGCCGTATTGTGCGCCTCGATCAACGCGGCCCACACCTCCAGGCCCAGGTCCTGGGTGAACCACCGCTCGGCCTCGGCAATCAGCCGCCGCGCCAGTCCCCGGCGACGGCAGGCCGGATCCACGGCCAGGCGGTTGATCCAGCCCTTGCGGCCGTCGTGGGTGAGCACGGCCACGGCCACCAGCCGGCCCTCCTCGCGGATGCCGATCGTCCGCTGGATGCCGGAAGCCATCTGACGGGCAAACTCGGCCGGCGCATCGCGGCCATCCGCGCGCACCGGCAATCCGGCGCGACGCCACAAGGCGAGGATCTCATCGTAGTCGGCGACGCCCAGATCGCACACGGAAGCTACGGCCGAAGTCATTCTGAGATGCTCCTGATCGCGAGAGTATGATAAACGCATGAGAACCGTATGAAAAGTGTAGCTTGATGGTCAATTGCGCGTCCAGCAAAATATCTGCACTTATATTAGAATAACGCATGAGAGACGCAAACAAAGTTCTCTCCTTCTCCTCCTTTTTAGAGCGCCGGGGTAAGGGCAGCCCTGGCGCTCGCGCGTCCAGCGGCCGTCCCTGATCCGCTTGCTCCTCCGACCATATCGAGTATAGTCCCACCGCGCGGTATAGGCAAACCGGAGAGGTCCTCGTCGCGATTAACGCAATTCTTAACCACTTCTTAGCGCCCCTTAAAGACAAACACCCTCCATCCTGCTATACTTGGCAAACGGTAGGGATCTGTTGAGCGATTCCTTCGAGTCCGCATAGAAACGTTGGAGGGAAGTATGACCAGGAACTGGCGTTACATCGTGTTGCTGGTAGTATTGATCGGCGCGCTATCCCTGTCGGCATGTTCCGCGGTCTTGCCGGGCGTCGCCTCGCTGGCCGACAGATATGTGCTCGATCAACAGGCGGTTGCCACGGCCAGCGCGGAAGCGGCGCGGCCGGCCGGACAACCGTCGGCCACCGCGCCGCTGGCCGGCGACCTGGAGGCGCGGCTGCAAGAGATTTATAACTCGGCCAACCCGTCGGTGGTCCATATTCGGGTCGTCGTCCAATCTGCCGGTGCTTCGGGCGGCCAGGCCATCCCTGGTGCGCCGATGGCCCAGGGCGAGGGGTCGGGCTTTGTGTGGGATCGCCAGGGGCACATCGTGACGAATAACCATGTGGTGGCCGGGGCCAGGAAGATCACGGTGACCTTTGCCGACGGCGCTGTGGTGCCCGCGACCGTCGTCGGGACCGACCCGGATAGCGACCTGGCGGTGATCAAGGTAGATCCGACCGCGGTCAAGCTGCAACCGGTCACCGTCGGCGATTCGACCCAGGTCAGGGTCGGCCAATTCGTGGTGGCGATCGGCAATCCGTTCGGGCTGGAAGGCTCGATGACCTTCGGCATCGTTAGCGCGCTGGGCCGCATCCTGCCGGCCGGCGGTGAGAGCGCCATGGCCGGCATGGTTGCCTCCTACACGATCCCCGACATCATCCAGACCGACGCGCCTGTGAACCCGGGCAATTCCGGCGGCGTGCTGCTCGACCTGAACGGCAACCTGATCGGCGTGCCGTCGGCCATCGAGTCGCCCGTGCCGGCCTCGGCGGGCGTCGGGTTCGCGATTCCGTCGGCCATCGTGAAACGGGTCGTGCCCGAGCTGATCCAAAACGGCAAGGCCGAGCATCCATGGATCGGCATCAGCGGCACCACTCTTTCGGCCGAGGTGGCGCAGGAGATGGGCCTGTCGCCGGCCCAGCGTGGGGCGCTGGTGGTGGATGTGGTCAAGAACAGCCCGGCCGACAAAGCCGGCCTGATCGGCAGTACCCGCCAGGCCACCATCGAAGGCGTGCCGGTCAGGGTGGGCGGCGATGTCATCACGGCCATTGAGGACCAGCCCGTCAGACGTTTCGAGGATCTGGTCACCTACCTGGCGCGCCACAGCAGGGTCGGACAGACGGTCCGGCTGACGATCCTGCGCGACGGCAAGGAGCTCACCGTATCGTTGACCCTGACCGCCCGGCCGACCGCGCCGCAGAGCGCTACACCGCCGCGCGGGGGCCGGGACGATCAGGGGCAACCGCAGCCGCCCGCGCCGCGCGAGAATGCGCCGCAGGCCGGACCAAGCGCCTGGTTGGGGGTGGCCGGGATTGACCTGACGCCGGAGCTGGCCAAAGCCATGAACCTGGACGCGCAGCAGACCGGCGCGTTGATCCAGGAGGTGGTGGCGAACAGCCCGGCCGAGAAAGCCGGTCTGCGGTCGGGAACGCAAGATTACCGGCTCGGCGGCCGCAACATCAAGATCGGCGGCGACGTCATCGTGACCGCCGATGGTAAGAACGTGACGACCATGCAAGATCTGGTGCAGATCGTGCGGGGGAAGAAGCCCGGCGATCGGCTCGACCTGGTCGTCCTGCGGGACGGCAAAGAGCTCAAGGTGACCGCCGAGCTGGCGGCCCGGCCGGCCAATTGACCTGAGAATCGGGGTGTAGGGCGAGATTGTTCTCGCCCTACATTTTCATCTTTATCCTCCTCGCCTGCCCTCGATTTCGACGAAACCGCAAACTTTGCATTCCTTTGTGTCCTGTGCTACAATTCGCCCGTTCTCAGCGCGGGCAGACTGCGATTTGCCCGCCCACGTGCGGATCATTGCCCGTTTGAAGCGTCATTGCTGAAGAAACCCTGCGCCCAAAGGAGGGAAAACGGTGCAATCGCAGTATCTCTTTGTTGCGATCTTCTTCTTGATTGCCCTTGCAGTTCCCGCGATCGGCCTGGCCGTGGCCTGGGCCTTACGTCCCAAAAAGCCCAATCCCATCAAGAATGCGACTTATGAATGCGGCCTGGAAACCATCGGCGAGACCTGGGTCCAGTTCAAAGCTCAATACTACCTGTATGCCCTGGTCTTCGTCGTCTTCGATGTCGAGGCCGCTTTCATTTTCCCCTGGGCGGTCGCCTATCACAAGCTCGGCCTCTACGCGCTGGTCGAGATGGTGCTCTTCGTCCTGATCTTGCTCGGCGGGTTGCTCTACGCCTGGCGTAAGGGCGCGCTGGAGTGGCGATAATGGAATACATCAGCAACCTCTTCGTGAACCTCGGCAACTCCTGGACCGCGTTGCTCAGCTCCTTTTTGCCCTCGTGGGCGGTGACCCTCGTTAACCATCTGGTCGTCGCGGTCCTGCTCGTCCTGATGCCGGTGATCGCCACCCTGACGCTCACGGTCATGGAGCGCAAGGTGATCGCCCGCATCCAGAACCGCATCGGGCCGAATCGGGTGGGGCCGTGGGGCATCTTTCAGGCGATCCCCGATGCGATCAAGTTGCTCACCAAGGAAGACATCGTGCCGGAGCGGGCGGATAAGCCGGTCTTCAACCTGGCGCCCCTGTTGATCTTCGTCGGCGCGGCGCTGCTCTGGGCGGTGATCCCGTTCGGCCGCGGGGTGATCGGCCAGGACCTCAACGTCGGCGTGCTCTACCTGGTGGCGGTCGGCTCGATCTCCACCATCGCCATCATCATGGCCGGCTGGTCGTCCAACAACAAGTTTGCGTTGGTCGGCGCGTTTCGGATCGTGGCCCAGCTCCTCAGCTACGAGGTGCCGATGGTGCTTTCGATGGCCGCGGTGGTGGTGCTGGTGGGCACCATGAAGATGGGCGAGATCGTCGAAATCCAGACGATTCCCTTCGGCCTGGTGCTGCCGGCCGCGTTCATCACCTACATCCTGGCCGCGGCGGCCGAGACCGGCCGGGCGCCCTTCGACCTGGTCGAGGCCGATTCCGAGATCGTGGCCGGCTATTTCATCGAGTATAGCGGCCTGAAGTTCGGCTGGTTTTACATCGCGGAATACGGCAACCTGCTGGCGGTTTCGGCCATTGCCTCGACCCTCTTTCTGGGCGGGTGGCGCGGGCCGTTCGCCGACCAGTGGCCGGTATTGGGGCCGCTCTATTTCAGCATTAAGACCATCCTGATCGTCTTCCTGCTCATGTGGATCCGCGGCACCTGGCCCCGCTTCCGCATTGACCAGATGCTGGCGCTCGCCTGGAAGGTGCTGGTGCCGCTGGGGCTGTTCAATCTGCTGTGGGTGGCCGCCGTCGTCAAGCTGCCGGTAGCGGTCGGGCTGCAATGGCTGCTCGTCCTGGCCGGCAACGTCGTCGCGATCATGGTGACCCTGACGCTGATGGGCCAGGCGGCGAAGCGCTATGCGGCCGCGCGCGGGGTCGCCTCGGCGGCATGAGGGGCGTTCGATAGCAAGGAATCTCTGTCATGGAGCAGATCTTCTTCATCCTCTTGGGCCTTTGGACCCTCGGCGCGGCGTTGCTGGTCGTCACGACCCGCAATCTGCTGCACGCCGCGCTGTGGCTGATCGCCGCGTTCTTCGGCATCGCCGGCATCTTCATCCTGTTACAGGCCGAGTTCCTGGCCGTGGTCCAGGTGCTGATCTATATCGGCGCCATCTCGACCCTCATCATCTTCGCGATCATGCTCACGCGCCGGCTCATGGATCCCCAACAGCCGCGCTTCAACAGCCAGTGGGGGCTGGTCGGCGGGTTCGCGGCCCTGCTCTTCGTGGGCCTGGCTGCGGTGGTGACGCGCGTGGCGTGGCCCGTGGCGGCCGGCGCGGCGGTCGCCGACCCGATCGGCCGGCTCGGCGCGGACTTCGTCGGCCCCTATACGGTGCCGTTCGAGGTGGCCTCGGTCCTGTTGGTGGCGGCGATGATCGGCGCGATCATCATTGCTCGGGAACGGGAGTAGCGATCATGGTTCCACTCACCTGGTATCTGGTTTTGGCGGCCGCGCTGTTCTGCATCGGCCTCTTCGGCGTGCTGGCGCGCAAAAACGCGGTCGCCGTGTTGATGGGCGTCGAGCTGATGTTGAACGCCGTCAACATCAACCTGCTCGCCTTCTGGCGCTACACGGCCCCCGGCGAGTTGATCGGCCAGGCGTTTGCCGTCTTCGTGATCACGGTGGCGGCCGCCGAAGCCGCGGTCGGCATCGCGCTCTTCATCGCCATCTATCGCCTGCGCGATACCGTCAACATCGAAGAGATAGATACCATGAAGGGATGAGCCATCGGAGCCTTGCCGCCTTGTCTATTCTCACCGATTTACCAATTTACCAATCTACCGATTTACCGATTTCTCGATTTCCCGCCTTTCACCGAGGCTGCTATGCATGAATCTTCCACTCCGTTCATCTACAACCTGACGATCCTCCTGCCCATCTTGCCGTTCCTGGCGTTTGTCCTGATCGTGTTGTGGACGAACCGCAACAAGAAGCTCAGCGCGGGCCTGGCGGTGGCCGGCGTGGGCCTCTCGTGGCTGATCGGCTGGGCCATCGCGTTCACGGCCTTCGGCCAACACGAGATCGCCGGGCAGCCCTTCCGCCTGTTCCGCGCCTGGTTGCCGGCCGGCCGCGCGTGGCAGGCGTTCGGCTTCATGGTGGACCCCTTGTCGGCGCTCATGCTCTTGATGGTGCCGTTCGTCTGCTTCCTGATCTTCGTTTATTCGGTCGGCTACATGGGCGTGGGCAAGCCGGTCGGCGCGCACGATCAGCGCGGGTGGCCCGCGGAGCCCGGACACGTGGATCCGCTCGCCAGCCGCTTTTTCGCGTATATCGCCCTCTTCGCCACCGGCATGATCGGCCTGGTGCTCGCCGACAACCTGATCATGTTGCTGATCTTCTGGGAGATCATGGGCCTCTGCTCTTACCTGCTGATCGGTTTCTGGTTCGCCCGCAAGTACGATGACCCCAAGAAGATCACGCCCAAAGAGGCCGGACTGAAGGCGTTCCTCACCACGCGCATCGGCGATACGTTGATGTTGGCCGGCATGTTGCTGCTCTTCGCGCAGGTCGGCTCGTTGAGCTTCGCCGAGATCTTCAAGCCGGAGACGCTGGAGCATCTGGCGACCACCACCACGAACATCGCGCTGATCGGCCCGGTGCCCTGGGCCACGCTGATCGCCATTCTGATCTTCTGCGGCGCGATCGGCAAGAGCGCGCAGTTCCCGCTCCATGTGTGGTTGCCCGACGCCATGGAAGGCCCGACGCCGGTCTCTGCGCTGATCCATGCCGCGACGATGGTGTCGGCGGGCGTCTATCTGATCATCCGCACCTTCCCGCTCATGGCGGCCGTCGAGCACGGCCCGGCGCTCCAGTTCATCGCGTTCATCGGCGCGTTCACCGCGCTTTTCGCGGCCACCATCGCGGTCGCCCAAAACGACATCAAGAAGGTGTTGGCCTATTCGACCATCTCGCAGCTCGGCTTCATGTTCGCCGCGCTCGGCATCGGCGCCTACGTGGCCGCCACCTTTCATCTGCTCACGCACGCGTTCTTCAAGGCGCTCCTCTTCCTCGGCTCCGGCAGCGTGATCCACGGCATGGAGCACGGACATCACGCGGGGCATGGGGAAGCTGGTAGATTGGTAGAGGGGGAAGCGGCCGCGCATGGCCACCAGTCTACCGGTTACCAATCTACCAGCCACCAATCTACCGATCTACCCTCTTTCGATCCCCAAGATATGCGCAACATGGGGGGACTGTTCCGCCGGATGCCGCGCACGGCGTGGACGTTCATCATCGGCGGGCTGGCGTTGGCGGGCTTCCCGTTCGTCACCGCGGGCTTCTGGAGCAAGGATGAGATCCTGGCCGACGCCTGGGCGCACAACCGGCTCGTCTTTGCGGTCCTGGCCGTGGCCGCGCTGCTGACGGCGTTCTACACTGCGCGCCAGATCACGCTGGTCTTCTTCGGCAAGCCGCGCACGGCCGCGGCCGAACACGCCAGCGAAGAGGATAGCATTTTCCGGTGGATGACGATCCCGCTGATGGTCCTGGCCCTCTTTGCCGTCGCGTTCGGCTGGGTGGGCATCCCGACGACCTTCCCGCTCCTGGGGCGGCTCTCCGGCAACCCGTTCCACCACCTGATGGCCGGCCTGGCCGAGGCGCTGCGCATCGAGGCGGCCGAGCTGCCCTTTGCGGCGGCGCCGTTGCTTACCTCCATCGTCGTCGCGCTGGGCGGGCTGTTGTTGGGCTGGCTCACCTATCGCGGGGTCGCGGAGATCGGCCGGCGAGAAGGGGACGCGTCCTGGTCGCCGTTGCGCCTGGCCGATCCGCTGGCGCGGCCGCTCGGCCGGCTCTACACGGTGTTACAGAACAAGTACTACTTCGACGAGTTCTACGGCAAGGTGTTCGTCAAGGGGGTGCAACGGCTGGCGAACTGGCTCTTCCGCTTCGACGACGCCTGGATCATAGATCCGATCGTGGACGGTGTGGGCGAGCTCTGGCGGCGCATTTCGGAGTTCGGCCACACCTTTGACGTGCACGTGGTGGATGGCCTTGTGAACGGCGTCGGCGCGGTCACCGCAGCCGTGGGCGGCGCGGCGCGGGTCATCCAGACGGGCCGGGCGCAGAACTATCTGTTGGTGGCGCTGGTCGCCCTGTCGGTCGTGTTGGGGGCATTTCTGGTGTTGCCGAAGTGACAACATGATCAGAGGACGGCTGGTTGGCTCAGTACTATTTCCTTGACGAATCCGGCGATCCCGGCCTGAGCGGTTTAGCAACCTCGTCGAGTCACTTTGCGCTTGCGATGGTAGAATTAGCAAGTCGAGAGCCCTTGTCTGAATTGGGAGATCTTCGCCGTCAGTTTCGATTGCCGGGCTTTGAATTCAAGTATCAGAAGACAACAGCGATTCATAAGGAGGCTTTTTTCGCTGCGGTCGAGCCAATCCCGTTTCGCGTTCGGGCGGTTGTGGTAGAAAAAGGGAGACTAGACAAACGATTTGCGACTTTAAGCGGCCAAAGCATCGTGATCGAGTTCCTTATTGGCCTCGTGTTGCGAGCGTCGGAGTGGGAGTTGGCTGATGAGATATTGATCATTGATGGTATGACCCCTGGATTTCGACGCGCGTTGCGAATTGGATTATCGGTCGCATGCAGCAGGATCGGCAGACGAAGTCGTCCATTCAAGAAAATCATTAGCGGAGATTCCAGTCGAGAGGATGGTCTTCAACTGGCCGACATGATTGTGGGCGCAGTGAGGCAACATGTCATGAATATTGAAAGCCGATATTATCATACATTTGCCGGGAAGGTGGTAGATCTATGGAGGGTGCCTTGATCCCAATAAAACACCCCCGGCTATCCCCTTCCAGAGGGGAAGGCAGCCACACCTGGCTACCTTGTCGCCGGGGGCGGGTAAACCGGTCGAACCGGTTTATTGAACGGCTTTATTATATATCAGAATAGCCAATAAGTCAACCATTGCTCTTCCGGTTTTTCGCTTTCGACTCGTTGAGGGTATGCAACGAAGATCTCTCAACCAATATAGTCCGAATTCTTCGGAGGTTCTTTGATGACCAATTCGCTTCTGACCGTCATTACCTTTGCGCCTCTCCTCGGGGCCATTCTCACGCTCTTGCCCTGGGGCAGATGGTTGGGCATGGACAGGGAGCGCGAGGAGCGCCTGATCAAAAACGGCGCCATCGCCATCAGCCTGTTGCCGCTGGGCCTGGCGATCGCGATAGCCGCCGGCTATCAACCGGCAAGAAGCGGCTTTCAGTTCGAGATCAACGTGCCCTGGATCGCGCCGCTCCACGTGAACTACCATCTCGGCGTGGACGGCCTGAGCGTTCCGCTCGTCTTCCTCACCACCCTGTTGACCACCCTGGGCCTCTGGTATTCGGCACAGGTAATCAAGACACGGGTGCGGGAGTTCTTCTTCCTGTTCCTGCTCCTGGAGATGGGCATGATCGGCGTCTTCGTCTCGCTCGATCTGGTGCTCTTCTACGTCTTCTGGGAGCTGGGCCTGGTGCCGATGTACCTGCTCATCGGTGTGTGGGGCCAGCCGAAGGATCGGCCGCAGTATTCGGCCATCAAGTTCTTTCTCTACACTATGGCCGGCTCGGTGTTGATGCTCCTGGCCATCATCGGCATTTATCTCTCGGTCGGCACCTTCGACATGGTCGAGGCCGCGCGACTGAAGCCTTTCGCCGATAACTTCCTGGCGGCCAGCCTGGCGTTCTGGGCCTTCTTCATCGCCTTTGCCATCAAGGTGCCGAGCTGGCCCTTCCACACCTGGTTGCCCGATGCCCACACCGCCGCGCCGACCGCCGGCTCCGTCATCCTGGCCGGCATCTTGTTGAAGCTGGGCGCCTACGGTATCCTGCGCATCAACCTGCCGATCTTCCCCGAGGCGTTCAAGGCCTATGGCCTGGTCGTGGTGATCCTGGGCGTGATCTCCATCGTTTACGGCGCGCTGGTGTCGCTGGCGCAATGGGACCTGAAGCGCCTGATCGCCTACTCGTCGGTAAGCCACATGGGCTACGTGCTGTTGGGCGCCGGCGCGGCCGGGCTGGCGGTCGGCTCGCAGGAGCTGATAGATTCCGGCGCCATGGCCCTCAACGGCGCAGCGCTCCAGATGTTCAACCACGGCATCAGCACGGGCGCACTGTTCTTCCTGGTCGGCGTGATCTACGAGCGGGCGCACCTGCGCGATCTGAAGATGTTCGGCGGACTGAGCAGCAAGCTGCCGTACTACTACGGCCTCTTCGCGGTGACCGCGCTGACTTCGCTGGGCCTGCCCGGTTTGGCGGGCTTTTGGGGCGAGTTCTTCGTCTTCCGGGGCGCGTTCGACATCGTGCGCATTTGGGCCGCCATCGGCGTCATCGGCATCGTGCTCACCGCGGCGTACATCCTGTGGAAGATCATCCAGTACGTGTTCCTGGGGCAATATGACCCGCACAAGATCGAACACTGGACCGATCCCGTGACCGGCGCCGCAGGACACGAGCCGACCGACGTGGCGCTCTTCGAGAAGATCACCCTCTGGCCGCTGGTTTTCTTCATGGTGTTGATCGGCGTCTTCCCTGCGGTGTTGTTGAACTTCTTCAACGGCACCTTTGTGAACCTGTTGGCCGGCCTTGCCGGAAAATGAAGTGATCGGATTTCGTTTTCGGCTTTGAGCCGGGGAGGCGATCTCTTGAGCCTGCACGATCTGATCTTTCTGTTGCCCGAACTGATCCTGCTGCTTGCCGCGGCCGTCCTGTTCGTCCTCGACATCCTCGGCCGCCAGCCGCGCGATCCGGTGACGCTCGAGCGCCGGCCCAAGCCCTGGTTGCCCTATGTGGCGCTCGGCGGGTTGGGACTGGCGTTGCTGGGCCTGCTGCCGGCCGCCGGCCAAAAGGCCCAGGTGGCGACGATGTTGGCGGCCGATCCGTTCGCGCTCTTCTTCAAAGCGCTGGCCATCATCGGGGTGGCGCTCGTGATCCTGGCCGCCATCCCGTTCATGCGCACGCGCACGCCCTACCGCGGGGAGTTCTACGCGCTGCTCCTGGTGGCGGCCGTCGCGATTTGCCTGGCGGTCAGCGCGACGAACTTCGTGATGCTCTACCTGGCGATGGAGTTTCTGAGCATCACCAGCTACATCCTGGCCGGCTTCTTCCGGGAAGACCGCAAGTCGGGCGAGGCGGCGATCAAATACTTCTTGTACGGCGCGACCGCGTCGGCGGTGATGCTCTACGGCATGTCGCTTCTGTACGGCGCCACCGGCACGACCGACTTCGCGGCCACCGCCGCAGCGCTCGGCCGGCTGGGCAGCTCCGACCTGATCTGGCTGGGCGTGCCGGCGCTGTTGTTGCTGATGGTCGGCTTCGGCTTCAAGGCGAGCCTGGTGCCGTTCCACCAGTGGGCGCCCGACACCTACGAAGGCGCGCCGACTCCGGTGACGGCCTTCCTCTCGACGGCCTCGAAGGCCACGGGCTTCGCGATCCTGATGCGGGTGCTCCTCGTGGTGTTGGGGCCGTTCCAGCCGCAATGGACGACGTTGTTGGCCGCCATCTCCATCTTGACGATGACCCTGGGCAACCTGACGGCCATCCGCCAGAGCAACATCAAGCGCATGTTGGCCTATTCGTCCATCGCACAGGCCGGCTATATCCTGATCGGCGTCGCCGCGGCCACGACGGCCGGCGCCGCGACTATGGCGCCCTTTGCCGGCATCAACGGCGTCCTGATCTATCTGTTCGCCTACCTGGTGACCAATGTCGGCGCGTTCGCGGCCGTGATCGTCGTCGAAAACCGATCGGGCAAGGTGGAGATCAAGGATTACGCCGGAATGGTGCGCCGCGCGCCGTGGCTGGCGGTGGTCCTCTTCGTCTTCCTGTTGTCGCTGGCGGGCATCCCGCCGACGGCCGGCTTCGTCGGCAAGCTGTTCGTCTTCGGCGCGGCCGTGCGCGCGGGCATGATCCCGCTGGCCGTCATCGGTGCGCTCAATGCGGTGGTGTCCGCGTTCTACTATTTGAACGTCGTGCGGGTGATGTTCTTCGTGCCGGCCGAGGCCGATGCCGAGCCGATCGCCGCCGAGTGGCCCCTGCAGGTGGCCGTGCTGGCAACCGGCGCGTTGACGTTGCTGATCGGCCTGGCGCCCGAGCCGCTGATCCGGTGGGCGGCGCAATCGGTGCAACTGCTGGCCTGGCGGTAAGCCGGGCTATGATCTGACGAGGGGATTATGCCCGAGGAGCTTCATCGGCATCGCCGCGAACGGCGGCGCTTTACGCTGCCGCCGTTCGTGCAATCATATTGGGTCGAGGTGCTGATCGTGCTGGGCCTGGCGCTCGGCATCTTTCTGATTTTCGAGCGCATGCAGATTCGCGCCTCGCTCTTGCGGTTTCTGCGGACGGTCGTCGGCGCGAGCACGAGCACGCTGAACCGGCTGGCCGATAGCCTGATCTACTTCTTCACCCACATCGGCCTTTCCGAGCTGATCGCGATCCCCTTGTTGATCGTGGTCTTTTGGGCGCTGATCTGGCGCGTGCGCTGGCGCGCGCAAAACAATCCGGCCCTCACCGACCTGCATTGCCCGCGCTGCGGGGGCAACATCCACCGCGTGCATCGGCACACAGCCGACCGCCTGATCAGCATCATCGTGCCGGTGCGGCGCTATCATTGCACCAACCGGGAGTGCGGCTGGTCGGGCCTGCGGGTGTCCACGCGAGTGCATCGGGCGCGCGGCCACCCCGCGCCGGAATGAGGCGCGGCGCATGGAGCTCCGCCGTCTGGTCGCCGATCTGCCCCAGGTGCTTGCCGCCTGGGGCCCGACCGATCTCCCGATCACGCACATCACGGCCGATTCGCGGCAGGTTGTCCCCGGCAGTTTGTTCGTCGCCTATCGCGGGGTGGCCGCGGACGGCCATCGCTTCATCGCCGACGCATTGGCGCGCGGCGCGGCCGCGGTCGTCGGCGAGCTGCCGCGCGCGGCGCTGCCGGCCGATCCGCCGAGCTACATCCAGGTGCCCGATGGCCGCGCGGCCCTGGGATGGCTGAGCGCCGCGTGGCACGGCCACCCCAGCCGGACGATGGCGCTGGTCGGCATCACCGGCACCGACGGCAAGACCACGACCGCCAATCTCCTCTTCCACATCCTGCGCGCCGCGGGCCGCCGCGCTGGGGTCATCAGCACCGTGAACGCTGTGATCGGCGACCGGGCCTACGACACCGGATTGCACACCACCACGCCCGACGCGGCCGACATCCAGCGCTATCTCGCCGCGATGCGCGCGGCCGACACCGAGGTCGCGGTGTTAGAGGTCACCTCGCACGGCTTGGCGCAACAGCGCGTGGCCGGCTGCGCATTCGACGTGGCGGTGATCACCAACATCACCCACGAGCACCTGGACGCGCACGGCACCTTCGAGGCTTACCGGCAGGCCAAGGCCATGCTCTTCCGCGGCCTGGCGGAAAGCCCGCGCAAGCCGGGCGTGATCAAGACCGCGGTGTTGAATCGCGATGATGGCTCGTTCTCTTTCCTGGCCGCCATTCCGGCCGAGCGGCAGATCAGCTACGGGTTGGCGGCCGAAAGCGCGGCGCCCGCTTCGGCCGCGCTCGCGTTGAGCGCGGCCCACATCCGCCAGGCGCCGGCCGGCATGGAGTTCGACATCGTGTGCTCGCCGGCGGCCGGCGCCCTGTGCGAACAGGAGGCGCTGCATGTGGTCACGCCGTTGATCGGCGCGTTCAACGTGTACAACATCCTGGCGGCCGCGGCTGCCGCGCTGGCGCTGGGCGTCGCCGCGGAGGCGATCCGGGCCGGGGTGGCGGCCATGGCCGGGGTGCCGGGCCGGATGGAACGGATCCACTGCGGACAGCCGTTCACGGCCATCGTGGACTTTGCCCATACGCCGAACGCCCTGGCACAGGCGCTGACGACCGCGCGCACGTTGCTCGGTCCCGGCGGCCGGCTGATCGCGGTCTTCGGCTCGGCGGGCCTGCGCGACCGCGCCAAGCGCCGCCTGATGGGCGAGGTGGCCGCGCAACTGGCCGATTTCACCGTGATCACCGCCGAGGACCCGCGCACCGAAGACCTGGCCGCCATCATGGCCGAGACGGCGGCGGCGCTGACGGACGCCGGCCGGGTCGAGGGGGAGTCCTATGTGCGCGTGGCCGACCGCCAGCGGGCCATCCTGTTCGCAGTGCAACGGGCGCGGCCCGGCGATGTGGTCATCGTCTGCGGCAAAGGGCACGAACAGTCCATGTGCTTCGGCACGATCGAGTATCCCTGGCGCGATCAGGATGCCCTGGCGTGGGCGCTGGATGCCCTGCGCCGGCCGGCCGTTGCCGATCCGCCCTTCATCCTGCCGACGTGGTCGCCGTCCGATCTGGCGTCGGCGGATGGGGAGCACGCGAGATAGCGGCGTTCGTGGCGCACACGCGCCATTTTAACCTTGACGTAAAAATCGCCTTCGGATATAATATTGACACTGATCGCCGTGTCCGTGTGACTTTACGTTGTCGGAGGGATCTGCCACGCCCGAAGAGCCGATCTGCATTCTTTCGGAGGCATTCCGTGAACTATCTGCGTGCTCTTTTGGGGCTGGTTATCATAGGCATTCTGGTCGTCGCGCCGGCCGCCTCGGCATCTTCCGAGCAGGGGACCTACGTCGTCCGGCCGGGCGACACGCTCGCCAGGATCGCGGCGGCGCACGGTGTCTCGATACAGGCGCTCATGCGCGCCAACAACATCACCAATCCGGACTACATTCGTTCGGGCCAGGTTTTGGTGATACCCGGCACAACGACTCCGAACACGGCCACCAGGCCGGCGAGCGTTGCGCCGGTACCTGTGCCGGCGCCGGCCGGCGGCACAGGGTTCGTGGTGAGCGTCTCGCGGCAACGCTGCTATCTGTTCCAGGCCGGGACGTTGACCGATGTGTGGCCGTGCTCGACGGCCCGGGCCGGCTATTATACCCGTCTCGGCAGCTTTCGGGTACAGACGAAGCTCCCCAGGGCTTACGGCTCGCGTTGGGGGTTCTGGATGCCTTATTGGCTGGGCATTTATTACGCCGGCGGGTCGGAGAACGGGATCCACGGCTTGCCCTATGACGCCAAGACCGGCTACAAGGATTGGGCCAACAAGATCGGAACGCCCATCTCGTTCGGCTGCATCGTGTTGCACGATGCGGCGGCAAAGAAACTGTACGATGTGGCCTATATCGGCATGCCGGTAGACATCCGTTACTGACAGGACTGACCCAGTAGAGGCTCCCAGCCGGTCTGCGACCGGCGTTCTCGGCCTAAAGGCGCCATCTTGGACGGCCAGACGGGGGTCGTAGACCCCATAGGCATCAAGCTAAGCTTTGAAACAGCTTCCAGCCGGTCTGTGACCGGCGTCGTCGGCCTGCACATGTCGTCTCAGGCGGCCAGACGGGGGTCGCAGACCCCCTGCGAGCGAGAGAAAAGGTGGCGCAAGACGCCATCTTCCTGTTAGCTTGATGCCTATGGTCTGTGACCCCCGACCGCCGGTCACAGACCGGCTTGGAGCAGCAAAATTGTGATCTACTGAGTCTGGAGGACGCCGGTCGCAGACCGGCTGCAAGCTCGTTTAACGGGGATCTGCGATTCTCGTTCAACTCAACAGGAGGAACCGTTCATGTTTCGTCGTTTCACTCTCGTCATCGGATTGGCCTTGCTTCTGGGCCTGCTTCTGGTCGGGTTCGCGCTGGCCGAGGATCCGGGCACGAAGCAGGTGGGCGTGGTGATCGCCTTTCCCAACAAGGTGACCCACACCGAGATCGTTACCGTTCCCATCACGGCGACCACTTTCGACGTCTTGCAGGCCGCCAAGGTCAAGCTGACCAGCCAGACGACCAACTTCGGCCCGGCCGTCTGCGCGATCAACGAGGTCGGTTGTCCCGCGACGAACTGCTTCTGTGACGCGAGCCGGTTCTGGGCCTATTACCATCTGAACGGCAACGCGTGGACCGCGGCCGCGGAGGGCGTGGGCAGCTATGTGCCGGCGAACGGTGCAGTAGAGGGCTTCGTCTGGAGCGGGGTGGACGCCAAGTTCAACCCCACGGAGCAACCGCCGGTGGTATCCTTCGCCAAGATCGCGGCCGCGCCGGCCCCCGTGGCTCTGCCCAAGACGGGTGGCGCCGGCCTGGGGCTGTTCGGCATCGGCCTGACCGGCCTGTTGCTGGCGGCCGGCCTGGCCCTGCGCGGCCGGCGCTAGAGGATGGATCGCATGGCGCGCTTCGTCCGTTACGCCGTTCGGCTGGCGTTGGTGGCCGTCGTGGCCTGGTTGGGATGGATGTCTCGGGCATGGGCCCAGGACGGCCCCCACCGCGCCGGCCTGGTGGTGCGCTTCGGCGATGGCACCGTCGAGACGCGCTGTGTCTCCTTCGCCGGGCCGGCCATCTCGGGCGCGGAGCTGCTGGCGCGCGCCGGGCTATCTGCGATCGTGGACTACAACGGCGGCATGGGCGGCGCGGTGTGCAGCATCAAAGGCCAGGGGTGCGCGTTTCCCAGGGAAGATTGCTTCTGCAAATGCCAGGGAAGCACGTGCGAGTACTGGGCCTACTACCACTGGCAGGACGGCCGCTGGCTCTATTCGGATGTGGGCGCCAGCAGCTTCCAGGTGACGGACGGCGCCATCGAAGGCTGGTCGTGGGGCAAGGGGAACTTCTCGAGCGGCACGGAGCCGCCTGTCATCCGGTTTGAGGAGATCTGCGCTGCGTCGGCTGTGGCGGGCGGAGCAGGGGGCAACACGGTCGCAATGAGCGCCCCGGCCGCGCCGGCCACGGCCGAGCAAATTGCCCCACGGCCGGACGCGGAAACATCCGCGCGGAGCCGCCCCCCCGCGACCGGGACGACGCGCTATGCGAGCTTCGCCCTGTTCGCGGCGGCTCTGGCCGGCGGATGGGTGTGGATATGGACCCGACGGCGGCGCGCCGCAACGGCTTCGGCCGTTGGACGCAAGGCGTGATGCGCCCTTCGGCCGATTCGGTGCACACGTGCCAGGTGTTTCCGAAAAGCGCCTGGCACGTGTGTGCTTTTGCTCATGAATGCTCTGGTTGCTAGCCGAGATGTCGCCCATCCCTACGCCTGGCTGGCGTGGCTGATTGCCGCCGCGTTGCCGGGCCTTTCGACGCGCAATCCGCTCTACCTGCTCCTGACCTTGTTGGCCGTTGCCGCGGTCTATGCCGCGCTGGGGCAACGCACCGCGCTGACGCGCGATTGGGGCGCGTTCGTCCGCTTCAGCGCCTTGCTCTGGTTGCTCACCGTTCCGTTCATCCTCTTGTTGAATCATCACGGCGCCATCGTGCTCTTTCGCCTGCCCGCCGATTGGCCTCTGATCGGCGGGCCGATCACACTGGAGGCGCTGCTTTACGGCGTGACGGGCGGCCTGGCGCTGGTGACGCTCCTGCTCGTCTTTGCCGCGTTCAACGTGGCCGTGGACCAGGCGCGGTTGTTGCGCCTGACGCCGGGCTTCATCTACCAGGCCGGCGTGGTGGCGGGCATCGCCATCGCCTTCGTGCCGCAGATGGTCGCCGCGTGGACCGCCATCCGCGAGGCGCAGGAGGTGCGCGGCCATCGGGTGCGCGGGGTGCGCGACCTGTTGCCGCTGTTGATGCCGCTCCTGATCACGGCGCTGGAGCGCGCGGTGCAGCTCGCCGAGTCCATGGAGGCGCGTGGCTTCGGCCGCCAGGTCCTCGCGGCCACCGCGGCCGAACGACGGCGCATCCAGGCGGCGCTGCTCGCCGGACTGGCCGGCCTGGGCGCCGGGACGGCCGGCCTGGGCTTCTGGCCCGAGCAGCCGTGGCGGGCCGGCGCGGCGCTGGCCTGCGGCGTGGCCCTGTTGCTGTGGGCCTTCTGGGATCAGGGCCGCCGCGTGCGACGTACCCGCTATCAGCGGTGGACGTGGGCGCCGGCCGACCGGATCGTGCTGACGACCAGCCTGGCGGCCGCGGGGCTCTGGCTCTGCGCGCTGGTGCTGCGGCCCGGCTGGTTGTTCTACTATCCCTATCCGCCCTTTTCGCCCTGGCCGGGCTTCGAGCCGATGTTGGGTTGCGCCATCCTTCTGCTCGCCGCGCCGGCATTCGTCCATGAGGTGACCTGATGTCGCGTTTGTTCTGGAGCTTTCTGATGGCGGCCGCTTTCGTCGCGGGCGCGGCCTGGATCTGGGCCGGCCGCGTGCCCGAGGGGGCCAACCGGCCGGCGGCCGGCTTGCCCCCGGCGCCGGCCATCGGCCATCCCGCGCCCGATTTCACCCTGCCGACCGTCGCCGGGGACACGTTCACCCTCTCCGCGTTGCGGGGCAAGCCCGTGATCCTCAACTTCTGGGCCACCTGGTGCCCGCCCTGCCGCGCGGAGCTGCCGGAGCTGGAGGCCGCACACGAGCGCTATGCCGGCCAGGTGATCGTCGTCGGGGTCAACCAGATGGAGCCGGCCGCCAACGTGGCGGCCTTTGCCGGTCAGATCGGCCTGGCGTTTCCCCTGCCGCTGGATGCGCAGGGAGACGTGAGCCGACAGTACGCGGTGCGCAGCCTGCCGACCACCTTTTTCGTGGATCGCGAAGGGGTCATCCGACGGATCCAAACCGGCGCGCTGACCGAAGCGACGCTGGCGCAGGCGCTGAAGACGATTTTCCCCTGAGCAGACGGAGGCGCGATGTTGCCCATCTTGCAGATCGGCCCGCTGGCTTTGCCGACCTATCCGCTCGGCCTGTTGCTCGCGTTTTGGGCCGCGCTGGAGGTCGCCGGCCGGCTGGCGCAGCGCCGGGGGCTGGACGGCGATCATCTTTACAACGCGGGGCTGCTCGGCGGCCTCGCGCTGGTCGTGGTGGGCCGGCTGGCGCACGTGGTGGCTTTCTGGCCGGCCTATCGCCTGCAACCGGCCGAGATCGTTGGCCTGAACGCGCAGGCGTTCCTGTGGGGGCCGGGCGCGGTCGCCGGCGCGGTGGTCGCCGCGTGGTACATGGGCCGCCGCAAGCTGCCCTGGCCGGCCGTGGCCGATGCCGTGGCCGCGGGCGCGCTGGCCGGGCTGATCGTCGCCCACGCCGCGGCGCTGGTCGCCGGGGCCGAGGTGGGCGCGGCGGCCGATCTGCCATGGGCAGTGAACCTGTGGGGCGTGCGCCGACATCCGGTCCAGCTCTATGCCGCGCTGGGCGAAGCGATCGCACTTGCCGCAGTCCTCTGGGCCGTGCGCCGCGGCGCGCGGCCGGGCCGGCCGGCCTGGATCGCGCTGCTCGGCTGGGGCGCGATCACCTGGCTGGTGGAGCCGTTTCGCGCCGAGAGCGCAACGATCGTGGGCGGATTGCGCGCCGCGCAGATCGCCGGTTGGGTTGCCATGCTCGTCGCGTTGTGGCGGTTGCGGCCCGCCGACGGCCGGTTGGGGCTTCGCCTTGTGGCCGTGCTGGTCATGGCCGGCGCGGCGGCCTGGTTCCTCTGGCCGCAGGAGCAGCCGCCCCTGCGCGCGGCCGTGCGCCTGGCGCTGCCGGCGGCCGACGCGTCCGGCTTCGCGCGCGCCGAAGGCCCGCGGCCGCTCGTCTTTCCGGCCGATCATGGTCCGCACGAAGCGTATCAGACCGAGTGGTGGTACTACACGGGCAACCTGGTCGCCGAGACCGGCGAGCGCTTCGGCTATCAGTTGACCTTCTTCCGCCGCGCCATGACGCCGTCGGAGGACCGGGCGCCGGATGGCCGGCCGTCGGGATGGCGAACCGGCCAGGTGTACATGGCCCACTTCGCGATCACGGACGTGGCCGGCCGCATCCATCATTCGTTCGAGCGCTTCGGCCGCGGCGCGGCCGGTCTGGCCGGCGCCCAGGCCGAGCCGTTTCGCGTCTGGCTGGAGGATTGGGAGGTGGCCGGACCCACGATCGGCCGGGCGCGGTTGCGCGCGGCCGCGCGCGACGGCGAGCGCGAGCTCGCGCTCGACCTGGCATTGCACGATCTGAAGGGGCCGGTGTTGCAGGGGGAGCGCGGCTACAGCCGCAAGGGGCCGGAGCCGGGCAATGCCTCGTACTACTACAGCCTGCCGCGCATCGAGACGGCCGGCACGCTGAGCGCGCGCGGCAAGACGTGGGCCGTCACCGGGCTGAGCTGGATGGATCACGAGTTCAGCACCAGCGCGCTCGGCCCCGAGCTGGCCGGCTGGGACTGGTTCAGCTTGCAGCTCGATGATGGCACCGAGGTCATGCTCTACGCTTTGCGCCGGGTAGATGGCGGCCGCGATCCGTTTTCCAGTGGCACGCTCATCGCGGCCGACGGCTCGACCCGCGTGTTGGCCCCAGACGAATTCGCCATTCAGGCGACGGGCGAATGGCGCAGTCCGCGCACCGGCGGCCGCTATCCCGCCGGCTGGGTGGTGACTGTGTCGGCCGCCGACCTGCGTCTGGTCGTCACCCCGCGCCTGGCCGATCAGGAGATGCGTACGTCGTTGCCGTATTGGGAAGGCGCCGTGGCGGTGGAGGGCACGCGCGGCGGCCGGCCGCTCCGCGGGGAGGGCTACGTCGAGCTGACCGGCTACGCGCAGTCGTTGCAGGGGCAGTTTTGAGTAGGGCGAACTGAAGTTCGCCCTACATCCGCGTGCGGCGAACTGAAGTTCGCCCTACATGGCCAGGCGGTTTTCCAGCACCATGTCGGGCCGGAAATTGTCGAGCTGCAGATACCAGGCCGCGGCGTCGAGCAACGCCTGTTGCGGAACCAGGCCGATCAGCTCGCTCGATTCGATGGCCACGCCGTAGCGTTGCGCCTCGCGCCGGATCAGCTCCACGGCCACGTGGATGGGCGTCTTCTCGAAGTCGGTCAGGTTCATGCTCACCTGGGCCTTGCCGTTGACCGACAGGCCGAGCGCCTTCACGTAGCGGAGGCCGCCGGCGCTGCCGCGGATCGTCTTCGCGATCTTTTTGGCGATCTCGATGTCGGATGTGGTCAGGTAGACGTTGAAGGCGATCAGGAAGGTGCGGGCGCCGATGACCGTGGCGCCGGCCGGGCCGAGCCGGGCCGGGCCGAAATCGGGCCGGCGATCGGGATTTGTGGCGATCTCGGCCTTCAGTCCCTCGTACTCCCCGCGCCGGATGTCGGCCAGGTTCACCCGATCGGGACGCGTGGCAGCCGCCTCGTAGAGATAGACCGGGATCTGCAGCTCGTCGCCCACCCGTTGCCCCAACTGCCGCGCCAGGGCTACGCAGTCGGCCATCTCCATCTCGCGCAGCGGAATGAAGGGCACCACGTCGGTGGCCCCGATGCGCGGATGTGCCCCGCGGTGTTGCTCCATGTCTATCAACCCCGCGGCCGTCTGGATCGCCGCGAACATCGCCTCGACCATCGCGTCGGGCGGACCGACCAGGGTGAAGACCGACCGGTTGTGGTCGGGATCGCTTTCGATGTCGAGGAGGCGGAGCGCCGGATAGCCGCGAAAGACCGCCGCGAGCCGGTCGATCACTTCGGGCCGACGCCCCTCGCTGAAGTTGGGCACGCATTCCACCAAGGGTTGCATTCTGCCTCCTGGAGCGAAACATGATGTTGGGGGACAAGGTCGCCCCCGGGAACTCCATCCGGGGAACTCTTCTTTTCGTGCGTTCATTATAGAGGATCGGTTGCGAATCGGCAATGTGAACGTACATTCCACAACACGAGCCGTCCATTTGCCATCCATCCCTTGCGGCGGTAAAATATTCTTTTAGTGATCATGATTCGTTTCCTCCTTCTCCAGCCGCTCGGTCCGGCGCTGATCCTGGCGCTGGGCGGCTTGCTGTTGTGGCTGGCATCCTGGTTTTCCTGGCGATACGCGTTGGGCCGGCGCCGCGCGATGGTGCGTTGGTTTCGCCTGCCATTGGCCTTGTTGATCGTCATTGCAGCGGGCTGGGATTGGACGCGCGCGGCGGCTTCGCCGGCCGGCCGCGAGTTGAGCTGGCGCTGGCAGCCGCTCACCGTGGCCGGCGCGCCGCTCCTCTGGCAGATGGATGGGTGGAACGGCCTGACGACCCTCCTGTTGCTCCTTCTGGCGGCCGCGCTCCTTCTCTTGGATGAAGATGAGCCCACGGAAGGGCCGATCGCGGGGTCGCTCGAACGCACGTTGTGGCTCGTCGCGGCCGCGGTCGTCTTCGTGTGCTCCGCCAATATGCTCACGGTCGCCAGCAGTTGGCTGGCGCTGGATGCGCTCCTGGTCTTGCGCTTGCATCCGGGCCGTCAGAAAGAGCCGGCCGGCCGCGCCTGGAGCCTGCTGGCCATGGCCATGCCGCTGCTCCTCTTTGCGGTGGTGCTGCTCGGCGAAGCGGGCTTGCCGGCGCCGCTGGTGGGTGGACGGTTCGGCCGCCAGGAGCTGGCCATCCTGTGGGTGTTGGGGTTGATCCGGGCGGGCGTCTATCCGTTCCACTTGTGGTTGACTGCGCCGGGGCATGGCCGCGCTTCGGCATCCGTGGCCCTTCATCTGATCGGCCCGGCCGCGGGCATCTGGTTCCTGGCGCGCGTGCAGGCTTTGGCCGGCACCGGCCTGACGCGGCGGCCCGAGTGGGTGGCGCTCGGCGTGCTGGCGCTTCTGGGATCGGCCATGGCCGCGTGGCTTGCCGAGCGCGCGGTGTGGCGTTGGCGCTGGATCGCGGTCAACCGCGCCAGCGTGGTCTTGCTTGCGGCATATGTGTCGGCCGTGCCGGGCCCGGCCGCCTTCGCCTGGCCGCTCCTGGCGTTCAGCCTGGGCAGCGCGCTGCTGGCGACCGGGCTCTGGCCGCGCGGGGTCGGCGGTGCCTTGCGCTGGCCCATGATCCTCGGCGCGCTCGTCTTGTGGGGCATGCCGGGCACGGTGGGCTTCCCGGCCCGTTCGGCCCTGATCTTTCCCACCGAGCTGGCGCTCGCCGCGCCGCTCTTCGGCGTCGTGCTGGTGGGCGAGATCCTGCTCGTGGCGGCCCTGTGGGAAAGCGTGCGTCGGCCGGGCCGCGATGTCGGCCGGCCTCAAGCGGCCGCGCTCTCGTGGACCGGGTTGTTGCGCATCGGCCTGGCGACGGCGCTCCTGGCCGGCCCGGCCATCGCCTGGGGGCTCTTCCCGCAGCGCCTGGCCGGCCTGGTCGGCTTCCCGCCCCCCGATGCCGGCCAAAACCTGGCGCACCTCATCGTGGCGTCCCGGCGTTCCGTCTGGATCGGCCTGGTGCTGTCGGCCGTGGTGGGTGTGCTGCTCGGGGCATGGCGCGATCAGCTCCTCGGCCGGATGCGCGGCTGGCAACAGATCATCGGCCAGATCGTCGGCCTGGAATGGCTCTACCGCGGCGCGATCGCCGGCCTGCGCGTGATCGGGGGCGGCCTTCACTATTTCGCGACCCTCGGCGAAGGAGAGGGCTATCTGGGTTGGCTGGCGCTGGCCGGCCTGATCCTGTGGGTATTGCTGCGAGGGTAGACGCCCATGACGCTCGCCGACCTCTTTCGCCAACTGAGCATCCTGGTCGGATTGCCGGCCGTGTTGATCGCGGCCGGCGCCGCGGCCGCCCTCGTCATCGTGCGCGATTGGCGGATCGTGCTCCTGGCGTATGCGACCCTTTCCGTGATGTTGGCCCTGCTGCTCTCGCAGGTCATTCCCATCGAATGGGCGCTGATCCACGCCATCGCCGCCGGGCTCACCGCGGTGATCTTCTACCTCTCCGCACGTCAACTCCGCTGGCATCCGGCCAGCGGCGTGCGCTGGGAAGATCGCTGGCCGCAAGTCGCGTCGTTGACCCTCTTTCGCGGACTGACGGTCGGATTGGCGGCCGTGGCTTTTCTGTTCGTGCACGAACAGGTCGAGCTGCCCAGGGTCGAACCGCTCTTCCGCGACCTCATCCTCTGGCTGATCCTGGTCGGCCTGTTGGGCCTGGCCCTCCACGAGGAGCCGCTCCATGCCGGCCTGGCCCTGTTGACCGTATTGGGCGGGGCGCAGCTCCTGCTGTTGACGCTGGAACCGCAGCGGATGTGGATCGGCCTGATGGAAGGGGGCCAGATCCTGTTGGGCCTGGCCATTGCCTATTTGATGCTGGCGCGTGGGCTGGTGGCGGCGCGGCCCAGGGCCATGACGCCGTCATCCTCTGCAGGAGAACTGGATGATTTCTGGCGCTGAGCTTCTGGTGGGATCGTTGCTCCTGGGCGCCGCCGCGCTCTATTTCCTGCGCCGATTCGAAGGATTGACCGCGCTGCTCGCGGCGGGCGTGGCGCTCGGCCTGGCGCTGCTGGTCTCGTTGTTGCCTCTCGACGCGCCGGCCGAAGTGGCCGGCCGGACCGTATGGTTGGGCAAGGCGGTCGTCTGGGAAGGCCTGACGTTGCAGATCGGGCCGGCCCCCCAGACCCTGCTCGCGTTCTTGCTGATGGTGGCCGCCGCGGCCTTCGTCCTGGCCTGGTTGACCTATCAGGGCCGCACGTTTTACCCCTTCGGGTTGGTGTTGCTGGCGGCATGGGCGGTGGCGGCCATGCTCAGGCCGCTGATCCTGGCACCGTTTGCCCTCGTCCTGGGGGCCATCGTCTCGGTGTTTCTGATCCAGGCCGGCAAGGTCGGCGATACACGCGGGGCCTGGCGTCAACTGCTCTTTCCTACCCTGGCCGCGCCGCTCTTCCTGCTCGCGCAATGGTACATCGAGCAGGCGCCCCTGAACCCCGACGACCAGACGCCGCTGGTGATCGCCGGCTGGCTGCTGGTGGCCGGCTTCGTCCTGTTGCTTCAGCCCGCGCCCTTGCACGTGGCGACGTCATCGCTCGCGGGCCAATCGCCGGCCATCGTCGCCGCCTTTCTATGGATCGGCGGCCAGAGCACCGTGCTGTTCCTTTTGCAGCGGTTCCTGGTCACCTACCCCTGGCTCACTTCGGCCATAGACAGCGCGCGCTGGTTGCTCTGGCTCGGCATCTTCACGGCCGTGTTGGCCGGTGCGCTGGCGGCCACCCAGCCGACCCTGGGGCGCTTCCTCGGCTATGCCGGGCTGTACGATTACGGCGTGCTGCTGGTGGCGATGGCCTTGCGCGGCACGGCCGGCCTGCCGACGGCCATCTGGCTGGCGCTCACGCGCGTCTTCGCCCTGTTCACGGTGGCGACCGGCGTGGCGATCATCCGCCATCGCATGGAAAGCGACCGCCTGGAGCGCCTCCACGGCGCCCTGTCGCGGATGCCGGTCGCCGTGACCGCGCTCATCGCGGGCGGACTGGCGCTCGGCGGGTTGCCCCTCACGGCCCAGTTTGCCTCGCGCTGGGCGCTGTTGCAACTGCTGGGCGAGAACGATCCGCGCTGGGTCTTCTTGCTCTTGCTTGCTGCAACCGGCGTGCTGATCGGCGCGGTGCGGGCGGGCTACGCCTGTTTCGGCCGGCTCACCTATGCGCGCGTCGAGCGCGAGTCGTTTCTGGTCGCCCTGGCGGCCCTGCTCCTGGTGGCGGCCGGGGTGATCCTGGGCCTCTATCCCCAACTGCTCACTTCTCCGGTGGCGGCTGCGATCCTGCCACTTTCTACCCTGGGTCCGTGACGGATGAAATCTGATAGGTTTTGATAGCCGGTATGGGCTATAAGATAACAGGACTTACGCAGTAAAAGCTTCCAGCCGGTCTGCGACCGGCGTCGTCGGCGTGCAAGCGTCGTCTTGGACGGTCAGACGGGGGTCGCAGACCCCCTGCGAGCAAGAAGTGCGTAATTCCTCTACAGCTTCCAGCCGGTCTGCGACCGGCGTCGTCGGCGTGCAAGCGTCGTCTTGGACGGTCAGACGGGGGTCGCAGACCCCCTGCGAGCAAGAAGTGCGTAATTCCTCTGAGATAAGGAATGTCTATGAAT
>Ga0209162_1000705_pt1 | contig 35374 bp, 43 predicted proteins | sample YNPNPMetaG_FD_187121 | JGI IMG/M metagenome (GOLD analysis project Ga0209162, IMG submission 187121) | Anoxygenic and chlorotrophic microbial mat microbial communities from Yellowstone National Park, USA - YNP NP MetaG (SPAdes) (version 2) ...
ACCAATTTATTTTTTTAATAACTCGTCTATGAAACCCCAATGCTTTGGTGATTTTTTCTAATGTTTCGATTGTGGGATTGGGGTTATTTCCGGATTCAATATTAACAATTGTATTTAAAGACAAATTGGCAAGTTTTGAAAGCCGGTCTTGCGAAATTCCTTTTTCTTGCCTTAATTTCTTTATATTTTTGGCGATGTTCGATTTTGACATAGTTCTTTCTTTGATATACCATTAAAATGTATGAGATAAATTGTATTTTTTCTTTCTTATCTATTATAATTATAAGCAAGATGAAAAATAAAGTCAACAAAAAACAGGGAGTAAAATTTTTGCAGGGACGCGCACGGGAGGGGCGGGGCAAGTCCCCGTACCTATTAGAAGCGACTGCTCGCCCGCGAAGCGGGCAATGCGGGCGGGCAAAAAGAAAAGGGGGTCTAGGGGAAATGAATTTTTGCCCGCCCGCTCCGTCTGGGGTGGGAAGCGTTTCCGCAATTCTACGTTAGCAGAATATCAAAACAGAAAAATTTTCATTTCCTTAATTGAAAAAAATTTTTGGAGCGCGCGATTAAAAAATGTTAAGAAAATTTTTCTGTTTTGCTCGCCATCAGGCGAGCGGAAACGCTGGGCGGGATTGTCGCTCGCAGGGCGACAATTAAAAGTCGGCGTCAGGATTTTGTTCAAAGTAGGTTCGAATTTTGTCCAAAAGATACCGCCATTTTACTATTTCGGAGTTTTGAGAAGGTATTGCCTCGCCCTCTGCGAGGGCTCGCCAGCAACCTCTTTTTCTGATTGGCGGAGGGGGTGGGACTCGAACCCACAAACCCCAAAAGGAGTCCACGCTCTCCAGGCGTGTGCCTTGCCAATTCGGCGCACCCCTCCTTTTTTAATTTAAAACGAAACTTTTTTTAATTCCTCGATTCTCTTTTCAATAGGCGGGTGAGTTGAAAAAAGATTAAAAAACCAATTTTTTTCTTTAAAAGGGTTGCAAATATAAAGCGAAGCGAGGGCAGGATTTTGGTTTTTTAAAGGGATTCTGTTTTGAGAAATTTTTTCAAGAGCAGAAATCAATCCTTGAGGATATCTCGTTAATAAAACAGCGCTGCTGTCTGCTAAAAATTCTCTCTTTCGGGAAATGGCAAACTGAATCAATTGAGCAATAAGCGGAGCCAAAACAATAACGATAAAAAAAAGAATTAAACCCAAAGGATTTTCTCTCTCTCGGCTATCTCTTCGTGTCCCGCCAAAAAAAGAAAGACGTAAAACAAAATTGGATAATATGGCAACAAAAGAAACCAAAACAACAGCAACCGAGGCAATCAAAACATCTCGGTTTTTAATATGAGAAAGTTCATGGGCAATGACGCCTTCAATTTCCTTTTCATCGAGCAAATCAATCAAACCCTGATTTAAAACAATGACCGAATGCTTCTCGTCTCTGCCAGCAGCAAAAGCATTAGGTTGTCTTTCTGGAGCAATAAAAATTTTGGGTGTTTGGATTCCAGCGCTAATGGCTAAATTTTCAACGAGGCGATAAATTCTTGGATTATCCTTTTTTGAAAGTTCTTTAGCGCCAACTAAAAAAATTGGAATTTTATCTGAATACCAATAACTCAAAAAACTCTGAAAAAGAGCGAAAAAAATCGCAAAGTATAAAATTTGGCTATTCCCAAAAACTTGAGCCAAAAACCATCCTAAAAGAACAATAAAACAGAAAAAGGTGCTAATTAAAAAAATTGTTTTTCGCTGATTTGTTCGAATATTTTCATAAACACTGGGCATAATTTTAATTTAGAAATTTACCTTCGGAGATTCTCTTTCTTGAGGAGAAATTGAAAATAACTCCATCTTTTGAAAATTGAAAATTTTAGCAAAAATGTTTGTCGGAAAAGATTCGATCGCAATGTTTAAATCCCTGACGCAAGAATTGTAAAACCTTCGCGCTGCCTGAATCTTGTCTTCGGTATCTGTTAGTTCGTCTTGTAATTTCTGAAAATTTTCTGAAGCCCTCAATTGAGGATAATTTTCAGCCAAAGCGAAAATTGATTTTAAACTTTGAGAAAGAAAGTTTTCTGCTTCTTCTTTTTCTTTAAAACCTTGAGCTGACATTGCTCGCGACCTGGCCTCAGTCACTTTTTCGAAAACTTCTTTTTCATGACTAGCATATGCCTTGACTGTTTCCACTAAATTGGGAATGAGATTATACCTCCTTTTTAACTGAACATCGACATCAGAAAAGGCTTCCAGGGCCTGATTTTTTAAGGAAACTAATTTATTGTAAAAATAGATGGTGGCACCAATTAGAAAAACTAAAAACCAAAGAATCATCATATTTTTATTTTAACATTTTTAAAAAAGGAAGGCAAGATGCCTTCCTTTTTCTTTTTTTTCTCTATCTTTTTCTTTTTAGTAATCTTCTGGCATCGCTGGAGGGACATTGCCTTCTTTCTTTTCTTCTGGTTCTTCAACAACCATTGCTTCGCTCATTAAAATCATCGAAGCTGCAGAAAGAGAATTCTCTAAAGCCATTCTGACAACTTTTGTCGGGTCAATGATTCCTGCTTGGTAGAGATCTTCAAAATTTAAGGTTTCCGCATTAAAACCAAAACCTTCCTTTCCTGCTTTGACTTTTTCCAAAACAATCGAACCATCGATTCCCGCGTTTTGGGCGATCTGTAAAATTGGCGCAACAAAGGCCTTTTTTAAAATTCTAATTCCGATTTTTTCTTCATCGTCAGTAATCTTTTTCTCAACTTCTTCTAATTCAGGGATGCATCTCAACAAAGCGACACCACCGCCAGGTAAAACGCCTTCCTCCATTGCTGCTCGTGTTGCGTTTAAAGCATCCTCGGTTTTTCTCTGTTTTGCTTTTTGTTCTACTTCAGTGGCAGCGCCAACTTTAATGACAGCGACACCGCCAGCCAATTTTGCCAATCTTTCTTGAAGTTTTTCTCGATCAAATTCTGAATCGCTTCTTTCCAATTCTGCTTTGATTTGTCTAATTCTGCCTTCAATTTCCTCCTTTTGACCGTAACCCTCAACAATCGTTGTTTTTTCTTTTTCAACAACAACCCTTCTTGCTTTTCCTAAATATTCTAAACGCACATTTTCCAATTTGATGCCCAACTCATCGGTAATCGCTTTTCCACCAGTCAAAACAGCAATATCTTGGAGCATCTCTTTTTTCCTGTCTCCAAAACCAGGGGCTTTCACTGCAACAACCCTTAAAATTCCCCTGAGTTTGTTAACAACCAAAGTTGCCAAGGCCTCGCCTTCGACATCGTCAGCAATAATCAAAAGGTCTTTCTTTCCACTCTGAACCATTTTTTCTAAAGTCGGAACGATCTCAGATAAAGCAGAGATTTTCTTCTCAGTAATTAAGATCAAGGGTTCTTCCAAAACAGCTTCCATTCTTTCAGGATCAGTGACAAAATAAGGAGAGATATATCCGCGATCGAATTGCAAACCTTTAACAATTTCTCTTTGAACGCCCATTTTTTTTGATTCTTCAACAGTGACAACACCATCCTTTCCAACCTCAGTAACTACTTCTGCAATTAAATTTCCGATTTCTGCATTATTCGCAGAAATTGTTGCCACTTGAGCGATTTCTTCTTTTTTCGTAATCTGACGAGCCATTTTCTTCAATTTTTCAACAGCAACCTTCAATCCCTTTTCCATACCTCTTTTCAAAGAAAGGGGTGAAACGCCAGCAGTAACATTCTTTAAGGCCTCATTAACCATGGAACAAAGCAAAACAATAGCGGTTGTTGTTCCATCTCCAGCAACATCGTTCGTTTTTTCCGCCACTTCTTTAGCAATTTCAACGCCTAAATTTTCTCCCTTGTCTTTCAATTCAATTTCCTTAACAATAGTCACACCATCGTCGCAAAGCTCAGGCGCACCAAAACCCTTATCCAAAACAACATAACGGGCTCGCGGTCCCAAGGTTACTTTCACTGTCTCTCCAACCTTATTAATCCCTGCTTTTATTTTTTTTCTTGCATTTTCTCCGAAAAAAATGTTTTTTGCAGACATGTTTTTTATTCTTCAATAATCGCTAAAATATCTTCTTCTTTAGCAATAAGATATTTTTTTCCATCGACCTTTATTTCAGTAGGACCGTATTTGGTAAAAAGAACTTTTTGCCCCACTTTTATCTCTAAGGGAATAATTTCTCCCTTTTCATTTTTTTTACCCGGTCCAACAGCAACAACTTTCCCTTGTTCTGGTCTTTCCTTGTCTGCTGATTCTGGCAAAAAAATTCCTGCCTTTGTTTTTTCTTCTTCCTCAAGTGGTTCGATTAAAATATGATCTGCAATAGGCTTGATTTTCATTTTTTTTATTTTTTAAATTTTAGCAGTTTCGACCTTTAATTGATAAACAAATTATAACAACCAAAAGGTTGATTGTCAAGAAAGGAGCTTTTTAAGAATAATTAGACCTTAAAATCTTTTTTAATAATTCCTTTTGGGGCTTTGATTTTTTTAAAAAGAGCCAGATCTTTAAATTCTCCGATTTCTTCTTTTTTTGAAATCTTAAGATCATAAGTGCCTTTTTCAACCAATAAATGGTATCTGCCTCCTTCATCTGTCATCATTTTTTTAACCGGATAATTCAAATCTTCAAAGAAAACCGTAATCAAAGAAAAAGCCAAAGGTTTTTTTGTCTCTTTTTGCAAAACAAAACCATATTCCCTGGGCTTGAAACCAAAAATTCTCATTAAAAACAAAACTAAATAAGCAATGAGAACGTTTCGGTTAAAGGGAACGGGTTCCAGATACCAGATAACAAAAGATAAAACAAGACCAAAATAGAAGATTAACGCCGGAAAATGCTTTTTAATCAATTCTATTTGATAATTAAACTTAGCGTATTTTTTCTTGGCAATTTGGTTCCAATCAACTCCTACGGGATCAAGAGGAATGTTAAAGGTTAAAGGAGTTGTTTTTGAAACGCGAATCAGTTCTCCATGATAAAGGTTATCATAAATCTCATCTTTCTTTTTGTCTTTTAGAAAGAGAGAAGGAAATCGATAGTTTGTTTTTTTCACTTCTAAATAATACTCTCCTTCTTTGACTAAAAAACTATAACGGCCATAGATATCAGTAATTTGGGTTTTTAATTTTTTTCCGTTTTTGTCTTTTAAAATAACAATGGCTGGATCCAGGGGTTGTTTGCTTACTGAATCATAGACAACACCCCAATGTTCTCTTTTAACGAAGAAAAAGAGAGATAAAAGCCTTAGAGGCAGAAAGATTAAATCTTGTAATGTCTTTGCCTGAGGAATCAACCCCAAAAGACTGCTCAAAAAATAAACAACCAAACCGAGAGAAACGATTGTTTTAGAGACAGGTTTTACAATCTCAATAATTGCCGGAAAAAAAATTGATGGCGGTGAAGAGGGAACATAAGTAGGAATAAAAGTAGGAGTAAAAGTCGGAAAAATTGTGGGAATAAAAGTAATTGTCGGAATGGGTGATGGAAAAAGAGTTGGAATAATAAAAGTAAAAGTTGGAAGAGGAAGTGTTGGAAGAGCATAAGTTGGGCTTGGAGAAGGTATCAGAGGAGAAAAAGAAGGTGTTGGAAAAAAAGTAATGGTTGGGGTAGGCGTAAAAGAAGACGGTGGTGGTGGAATAAGACGACCTGACTCGCCCGGAGAAGAACTTGATGCTGGACAATCTTCTGGACAATTTAAATAATCCTCTCCCTCATCGCAAACATCATCCCCGCAAACATAAACCCCCTGAGAAACATTAATTTGACTTTGAGCCGAAAAAATAAAAGAAGAAAAAAGGCAGAACAAAAAAAGAAAAACAATAATAAAAAGAGTTTTTTTCTGATGAATAATTTTCATTATTTAAAAATAGCAAATTTTTATCTCTTTTTCAACAAAACTTAATTCGTTGATACAGTAACAACGATTGTTGTTGTGTAAGTGCCAGAATTCAAAGCATTAGAAGAACCAGCTTGAATCTTGATACCAAAATAGGTATTGTCTCCAGAAGAATTAGTTGCGGTAGATCGATTGACAACAGTTTCTGTTGTAGGATCAGTAGGAATTCTCGTCCAACAATATCCATCGCTAACATTGGAACCAGTATTACAGGCAGAACCATTATCCTTAAACCTTTGAGTCACTGCTGTAGGATAAGAACTGCTAGAGACATTAAAGCCCCAATATTCAGCACCAGCTGGTGTGTTTGCCCAATTGTAATCAATAGGATCTGATGTTGTTGAATAATCATCGAATTGTTTATCTGTTCCGCAACCTAATGTTGAATGACAGAGTGAGGCACTCTTTTTTAGGGTCATATTGTAACCAGAAGAATTATTAGTGGTGACATTGCAAGAAAAAGTTCCGTTGGAAGTGCCACCGCTAATACCAGGGATAGAGGTAAGGCCTATAACACTACTGCTACAAGTTAAACTAATTTCCGAAGGTTCTGCCTGACGATAACCAGCAAAAAGTTTATACAAAGAAGTTGTTGAAAGACCCGTAGCAATTTCTCCGATAGTGTCTTGAAGAGAATAATTACTGGTACTCGAAAGATCCTCTCCTCCAGTGTTTAAAGAATCAAAAGTAATTCGATAATTGGAACTTGTCATCATTCCAAAAACAAAAGAAGAGAAAAATATTAAAAAAAAAAATTGGATAAAAAAATTTTCTCATTTTTGCTTCTTTCGAATCTCAACATTATTAATTATCCAATAAAAGATAAAAACAAGGCCGAAAAAAATCGCAAAGAAAAATAAAAGAGGAAAGATAGGTAAAACCCAAAAACTAACGGTTTTATAATCAATGATATCTTGATAACCCCGGTTTAAAAAAAGTTCTGCTGTATATCGACCAAAAAGAAATTTTCTTTCCCAGGAAATCTCTCTTAATTTCAAGGAATCTGGCAAACTAAAAAATGGCGGCACTTCAATTTCGGTTATTGTCTGGCCCAAAAGATTTTTTATCTTTATTATTCCATAAGGGTTCAAATGGACATTGCCATTATTTTCAAAATAAATCTTTAAAGGAATAGAGGGTTTTGTATAAATTTTTTTAGGAGTTAAAAAATTTTTTAAAATGCCGTATTCCTTTACTGGCCCTTTTACTCTGACAAAAATTAAAACCGCGATCCTTTCAGCAACCGAAACTTCTAAACCATTGCTCGTTTCTGCAGGAGGAGGAACTTTTGAAACAATCACCGCTCCGTATTTTCCTCCTGGTTCGGCATCCTTTGGAATAGAAATTTTAAAGAAAAACCTTACTCTCTGACCGTGGTCTAAAGAAAATTCAGAAACCTCAGGTTCCAGATAATCTTTTAGAGAATAGGGTCCTTTTTCTCCGCCTAAAAGAACAACTGGTTTTTCAACATCTCTCGAACCTTTCATATCTTCAATTTCAATCTTAAAAGATGCATTTTTTCCTGTTCTGTTCGTAATCGTAAATTCGCGCACTGTGCTGGAACCAGGTTCTAACCAAACCTCAATTTTTCCTGGCGAAACAACAAAATCATTCCTTATTGGCTGATCAGTGTTTTCAATCTCTAAAGCAAAAACAAAAGAACTAAAAAAAAAGAAAAAAGATAAAAAAGAGTAAAAGATTTTTTTTCTTTCCATTTTAATCTCTCCGCAACAAAATTTAATTCGTTGATACAGTAACAACGATTGTTGTTGTGTAAGTGCCAGAATTCAAAGCATTAGAAGAACCAGCTTGAATCTTGATACCAAAATAGGTATTGTCTCCAGAAGAACCAGTTGCGGTAGATCGATTGACAACAGTTTCTGTTGTAGGATTAGTAGGAATTCTCGTCCAACAATATCCATCGCTAACATTGGAACCAGTATTGCAAGCAGAACCATTATCCTTAAACCTTTGAGTCACTGCTGTAGGATAAGAACTGCTAGAGACATTAAAGCCCCAATATTCAGCACCAGCTGGTGTACTTGCCCAATTGTAATCAATAGGATCTGATGTTGTGGAATAATCATCGAATTGTTTATCTGTTCCGCAACCTAATGTTGAATGACAGAGTGAGGCACTCTTTTTTAGGGTCATATTGTAACCAGAAGAATTGCTTGTCACAGCATTACAAGAAAAAGTTCCGTTGGAGGTGCCACCAGTCATACCATTAATGGCAGTCAATCCAGTAACACTACTGCTACAAGTTAAACTAATTTCTCCGGTTACTTCTTGATTAAGGGTTACGTATTCTGTATCTGTGGCGCTTTTGAGAGTTTTTGGTTCTAAAATGAAATAAACAAAAGAGAAAATAAAAAGATACAAAAGAAAAAGGAGAGAGGTATTTTTAATCAAACGAAAAATATTTTTTGTCATTTAATTATTCTATTTTAATCGACCTTTTTTCTTTTATTATTCTATTTTAATCGACCTTTTTTCTTTTGTCAAGGAGTTACATCTTTTTTGGAAAGGATAGTGAAAAAAGAAAAAAGATTTCCTTTAAAAGAGAATGAAAAGAAAAGGTTAAAAACAAGCGGAAATCTTTTTTTTCTTTCGTTTTTAAAACCGGCAAAGAATCATAAAAAATATTGAATTTTTTAGCTAAATTTAAAGCAAAAATCGCTAAAAAATGAGGGGAAATTTTATTGACGCATTCTTCAATAACTTCTGGAAACCTTAAAATTTCAATCATCAATTCTCTTTCTTTTTCTTCGATTTTTGGTTTTTCTAATTTTTCAATTTTTTTTGTTTTAAATTTTGATTTTTCCAAAATTCGCTGGGCCCTGAGAAACGAATATTGCAAATAAGGACCAGTGTCTCCCTTTAAATTTAAAATATTTTCCCAATCGAAAAAAATATCGTTTTTGGGCTCGTGTTTTAAAATATTAAAAATCAAACCCGCAAAGCCAACTTTTTGAGAAATTTCTTCCCTTTCCTCTCCTTTGATTTCTTCCTTTAAAAATTTCTTTGCTCTTTCTTTGGCTTCTTCTAAAATTTCATTCAAATAAACAATCCTTCCTTCTCTGGTTGAAAGTTTTCCTTCCTTTGTTCTCAATAGGCCATGGACCAAATGAAAAAATTTATCTTTTGGAAAACCAAAAATTTTTTCAGAAGCCAAAAATAATTGCTCGAAATAAAGTTTTTGTTCAGAACCCACTTCAAAGATCATTAAATCGGGTTTAAATTTTTGAAACCTTTCTTTAATCGAAACCAAATCGCGAGCAAAATAAGTGCTTGTATTGTCGCTTTTTAAAAGAATTTGAGCTGGAAAATTTTCAAACTCAAAAATAATGGCGCCTTGACTTTTTTTTGCTATCTTTTTTTCCAAAAGAGAGAGGGCTAACTTTTTGGCTTTTTTGTAAAAAAAACTCTCTCCGCTTTCGATTGAAATTTCAATGTTTAACTTTTTTAAAATTTTTTTTATTTCTTTTCTCGTTTTTTCTCGACAATATCTCCAAATTTGCAAGGCCTCTTTATCTCCACTTTCCATTTTTGAAAACCACAACCTTCCTTCTTCCAAAAGAGAAGGGTCTTTTTTGGATTCTGAATGAAAATCAACATAAATTTTTTCCATTTCTTCGAGGGTGAGGTCTTTTATCTTTATCTTCTTTCTTTTAATGTTGCAAATCAAATTTCCAAATTGAGTTCCCCAATCGCCCAAATAATTACAACCAAAAGCTTTGTAACCATAAAAACTAAAAATTTTAAAAAGGGCATGGCCAACGATTAATGACCTCAAATGACTCACGCTCGGCCTCTTGGCAATGTTCGGGCTGAAATAATCGATAAAAATTCTCTTTTTCTCTTTGGGGAAAAATCTAAACCTTCCTTTTTGCTCGAGAAATTTTTTAAATTCTGAAAAGAGAAAATTCTCTGAAAGAAAAAAATTCAAAAAACCAGGTTCTTTGACCTCGACCTTTTCAAAAACAAAAGATTCTTTCTCTTTTAAAATTATCTCTTTTATTTCCTGAGAAATTAAAAGGGGTTCTTTTTTTAAAAATTTTGAAATCAAAAAAGGTAAATTCGTTGAGTAATCTCCGAATTCTTTTTTTAGAGAAAAAGAAACTTCAAAATCAGGAATCGGAAAAAAATTTCCTTCTTTTTCTTGCAATTTCAAAATTGCCTTCTTTAAGATCTCCCTGATTCTATCTTTGATCATCTTTGATTTTACCAAATTTTTAATTTTTGATCTTTTTTAAAAAAAAGAATATAATCTAAAAAGAAAATGAAAGTTTTAGCGACCAACAAAAAAGCCTTTTTTAACTTTGAAATCTTAGAAAAATTCGAAGCAGGCATTTTTCTGACCGGACAAGAGGTCAAAACAATTAAAAACGCAGGGGTTTCTTTGGTTGGAACCTATGTCGTTCCCAAAAAAAATAAAAAGGGAAGGGTAGAATTTTTTTGGGTTGGGGCAAACATTCCTCCTTATCAACCAGAAAACGCGGTCCTTTTCAATCCCCAGAGAGAAAGAAAAATCCTCCTTCGAAAAAAAGAGATTAATTATCTTTTGGGAAAAACCAAAGAAAAAGGCTTGACTTTAATACCTTTAAGGCTTTATAATAAAAAAGGGTGGCTAAAGTTAGAGATTGGATTGGCAAAGGGAAGGAAAAAAGTAGAAAAAAAAGAATTGTTAAAAAAGAGAGCGATTGAAAAGGAAATTGAAAGGACGTTAAAAGAAAAAAGATAAAAGGGAGCGTTTAAGGATTCGACGAAAATTTGACTAAAAAGCGCTTGCAAGCCGTACGGGACCGCGTTAAGGCCCGGCAAACAAAAGTGCCAACAGAACATTTCAACCTGCATTAGCTGTTGCTTAAAACAGCGTCTCTTCAAAAACGCCTGCCTCTTTTTGAAGGGATAAAAATTGCGGGCTTTGGTATTTTTCATCGAATCGGAAAAATACCGAGAAAGAAAGATTCTCGGGGAAAAAAATTTTGTCAGGTTTTTATTCTTTTCCCTTAAAAAAGAAAACTTGACTAAGCTTGCTAAAGGCCTTTTTAGAAAAATTTTCGGACGAGGGTTCAAATCCCTCCGCTTCCACTTTTAAAAAAGTTGAAAAAATCTTATTTAATCAACAATCAAATCAGGAACGAAAAAGTCAGGGTCATCGATGAGCAAGGAACGAATTTGGGAATCATGGAAACAAAAGAGGCCTTGAAATTGGCTGAAAGCAAGGGAAAGGACCTGATTTTGATCACAGAAAAAGGAGAGATTCCGGTTTGTAAAATAGAAGATTTCGGAAAATTTCTTTATCAAATAAAAAAGAAAGAAAAAGAAGCCAAAAAGAAGACAAAAAAAGGAGAGTTGAAAATTTTAAGATTATCGCTTAATATATCAGATCACGATTTGGAAACAAAAGTCAATCAAGGAGAAAAGTTTTTAAGAAAAGAATTTGTTTTAAGGATAGAGATGCGTTTGAAAGGAAGAGGAAAAATTTTCAAAAACATTGCCAAAGAAAAAATCGATAAATTTTTAAAGATGATGTCAGAAAGGTTAGAGATTATTACTGAAGAAAACATAAAGGAGGAGCCTTTTGGTTTCTCTCTTTTAATCAGAAAAAAATGAAAAAAGCAAAAATCAGAAAATCAATCATCAAGAGGTTCAAGATCACAAAAACAGGAAAAATCTTAAGAAGAAAAACTGGTCAAGACCATTATCGTTCAAAAAAAAGCGGAAAAGAAATCAGGGAAAGAAGAAAATTAGTGCCCTTATCAAAAGAAGAGGTAAAAATTATTAAAAGGTTTTTGTATTATTCTGGTAAAAGAAAATGACAAGAGTTAAAAGAGGAAAAATTGCTCAAAAAAGAAGAAAAAAAATCTTAAAACTGGCAAAGGGTTACAAATGGAAGAGAAAGTCAAAGTACAGGATAGCCAAACAAGCAATCATCAAGGCCCATCTTTATGCTTTTCGGGATCGAAAAGTGAGAAAAAGAGAAAAAAGAAAATTATGGCAGATCCAAATTAACGCAGCCTTAAGAGAAAAAGGGTTAAAATACAGCACTTTTATCAATCGCCTTAAAGAAAAAAAGATTAAGTTAAACAGAAAAATGTTAGCCACTTTGGCAAAAGAATACCCAGCAATCTTTGAGAAAATCATTGAGATTGCTAATCAAAAATAGGTTTATTTTAAATATTTTTCTCTTAAAAAATCGTTTGCTTTTTTTAATAAATTTCTATAATTGGAAAAAGGCAAGGCCTTCATTGCTTTCTCATAAGAAAACCATTTGGCATCTTCGTGTTCAAAAGAAATTTTTACTTTCTTTTCTTTGGCTCTGACCAGATAAAAAATTACTTTCTTAAAAATCTTTTCTTTCTCTCGCCAAAAAAAATAAGAGATATCTTCTAAAAAATCATCTAAAATTTCTATCTTTTCCAAACCCGTTTCTTCTTTAATTTCTCTGATTAATGTTTCTCTATTCTCTTCCCCTTTTTCTTTCCTTCCTTTGGCAAAACCCCAATAAACTCTTTTTCTGTTTAAAGAAGGATACTTTAAAAGGAGATAAAAAATTTCTCCTTTTTTTGTTAAATAAAAAATAATCCCACCAACCGAAATCTCTCTTTTCATTTTTTTAAAAAATCGAGCATCTTTTCCAAAGGCCAAGTGTTGATAATATCTTCTTTTTCGGCAAAACCGCGACGGGCTTGATAAACCCCGTATTCGATAAATCGCATCTGGTCGATTTGATGGCTGTCGCTGTTAATAACCATTTTGACGCCCTCTTTCTTGGCTCTCCTAATGTTTTCCGCGCTCAAATCCAACCTTTCGGGCCAGGAATTAATTTCTAAAACAACCTTAAACTCTTTGGCAGCTCTCAAAATCTTATCAAAATCAATTTGATATTCATCCCTCCTTTTTAAAATGCGACCCGTTGGATGGGAAATAATGTTTAAATAGGGATTTTTCATTGCCCGAATGATTCTCTCTGTCATTTTTTCTTTTGTCATTTTAAAATTTGAATGAATGCCAGCAATAACAAGGTCCAATTCTTTCAAAACACTATCTGAAATATCTAAACGGCCGTCGTTTAAAATATTGGCTTCGCACGATTTCAAAATTTTAAGTCCTTTGTTTTTAAATCTTAAATTCAATTTATCGATAAAAGTATTCCTTTTTTTCAATGCTCTTTCATCTAAACCATGTTCAATCTTTAAAAATTTTGTATGGTCTGAAATGCCGACAAAGGAATACCCCATTTCTGTAGCCCTTTGAGCAATTTCTTCGATCGAATTTTCGCCACCATCCCAATCTGAATGACAATGCAAATCTCCTTTGATATCTTTCAAATCAATAACCTTTGGCAAAGAATGAGAAAGAGCCATTTCAATCTCGCCCTGATTCTCTCTCATTTCTGGCGGAATCCAATCCATACCCAATGCATGATAAATATCCTCCTCGTTTTTTCCAGCTACCATTTTTTTTCCTTTAAAAAGTCCGTATTCTGAAAGTTTAAAACCCTTTTCAATGGCAATCCTTCTTAAAAAAATGTTATGTTCTTTGGATCCAGTAAAGTATTGAAGGCCAGCGCCATAACTTTTTTCTGGTAAAATTCGCAAATCAACATCAAACCCTTCTTTTGTTCTTACCGAAGAGCGCGTCGGTCCCTTACCCCAAACCTTAATAACATTGGGTAAAGAAACGAAAAAATCCATTACTTTTTGAGGATTAGAAGAGATAACCAAAAGATCAACATCGCCGATCGTTTCTTTTTTTCGCCTCAAGGAACCTGCCATGGAAATCTCTTTGACTTCTTTTAAACTTTTTAATTTTTCTTCGATTTCTCGAGCTAAAGGAAGAATTTCGCCTAAAAGAAACCTGCCCGTTGACTTTTTCAAAAAATTAATCGCCTGCAAAATATTTCTTTCGGTTTTCTCTCCAAAACCAAAAAGCCCTCGAATTTTATGTTTTTTTACGGCTTCTTCTAAATCCTTTAAATTTTTAATCCCTAATTTTTCGTATAACACTTTTGCTCTTTTTGGTCCCAATCCTTCAACTTTGGTTAACTCATCTAAATTAAAAGGTAATTTTTTCTTGAAATCTTCATAGTATTTAATTTTTCCTGTTTTAATGTATTCCTCGATTTTTTCTGCAATACTTTCTCCGACGCCCTTAATCTCTTTTAAGGCCTCTTTTCCTCCTTTTTCATAAATCTCTTTAACATCTTGCGACATTGTTTCTAACATTAAAGCCACCTTTTCATAGGCCTGAGATTTAAATTTTTCTCCTTCTAACTCAAGGAATTCAGCGATTTGATAAAAAATTTTTGCCAATTCTTTATTGATCATGTATTTTAAAATTTTTTAATTCTTTTTTGATTAAAAACAAAGAAAAAGCAGATAAAAAAGTTAAAAAACTAACGATCAAAAAAATAGAAGAGATGCCAAAAAAATTAGCGATCGTTCCGCCCAAAGCTGCTGAAAAACCCAAGGTAAGACCAATCAGAGTACTATCCAAACTCCAAGAAAAGGATTCCCAACCACGGTTCAAATGTCGCGAGAAAAATCCTGACCAAATAGGAACAATGCTTGCCATACCCAGAGCCCGGATCGTCTCCAAGAAAAAGATATGAAAAATATGAGAAGCGAAAAAATATCCCAAAGGCACGAAAGCAACCAACAGGGTTCCGAAAAATAAAACATAAAAATCGTCTTTTTCGCTTTTTGTCCGATCAGTCAAATAAGCGATGAAAGGTTGAAAAAAAGATTTTAAAATCCAAAAAATAGCAATAGCCAAACCGAGAGTCGCCAAGTTTCCTCCTTTAATTTTTTGGACAATAAAAACAGCGAAAACTGGCGAGAGAAAACCCCAGGCGCTTTGAAAAAGAAAATCGAAAAAAATCAAATAAATGATGATTTTATTAAGAAAAACCTTCATTTTTTCGAATCGAAAATTTCAACGATAATTTCCCTTTCTCTTGGCCTTTTATCAAAATCGACAAAAACAACGTTCTGCCAAGTGCCCAATACCAAATCATTGTTTTCAACGGGCAATACCAAAAAGGTTTTGATCATTAAAGAGAGTAAATGAGAAACCGCGTTGCAATCTCCCCATTTTTTACAATGTTGATATTCTTTGTCTGAAGGTAAAATTCTTTCAAAAAAATCTTTAAGGTCTTTAATGAGACCACTCTCGTATTCCATTGTCGTCAAAGCGCAAGTTGAGCCCAAGGCAAAAAGAAAACAAAAACCTTTCTCCGTTTTTGATTCTTTAACAACCTCTCTGACTCTTTCAGTAATATCAATGACATCGTTAAACCCTTTTGTTTTTAAAAAAATATTTTTTCTCATTTTTAAAAATCAAAAATCGATAAAAATGATAAAGCAAGTGTATTTGATTAAAAAAAAGAGCTTCCTTTGTTTTTTGAAAGATAACTTCCTCCCAAATTTCAAAAATCTCTTTTCTTAAAGAAAATGGAAGCGACCTTGTCAAAATTTCCAAAGCCCTTTTTTCTCTTTTAAAATTTTCAAGAAAGACCTTTTTGTCTAAAAGAAAAAATTTTTTTGAAAAATAGTTTTTTTCTTCTAAAAATGGAGTAAAAAGAAAATAGGGCAAATGGGAAAAAAGAGTCATTTCTATTAATCTTTCTTTTTTAATATCTTTAAAATGGGAGAATAAAAAACAAAAAATCGAGACCATAAAAATATGGCCACTGGTCGTTTCCCTTATTTTTTCTCTTTTGAAAACATAGTATTGTTTTTTTCTTTCTTTTTTAATTCTCATTAAAAAATCTAAAATGCCTTTTAATCTTTTTTCTTTTTGAGGAGAAATTTTTTCTTTTGTTTTATAAAAATTCTTTTTAATCACAGCCAAAAAATCAAGCAAGAAAGGATCGTGAACGATTTCTTTTGTTCCCTCCAACCAACTGGTGCCTGCTTTTTGAGGGCTGGTGCCCAAATGAAAAATCGACTGGAGCAATGTTTCTAAACGATCAACCTGTTTGACAAAAGGAAATTTTCCCTTAGCAAAAGCAAGCCAAAATGAAAAAACCTCTGTTTTTAAGGAAGGGGGCAAAAAAGAAATTAATTTTAAAAGAGATTCTTTTTCTTTTTTAAATTTTAAAAAAGCTCTTTTTTTTCTTTCTTTTAAAGAAAGGCAAACGCCTTTTAACAAAACCTCTCTGTCTCCTTTCTTTTTAATATCAAGACCGTCCCAATAAAAAAACGGGGTATGATCCCCGGCATAAACCTCGCCCAAATCATGAAAGAGACTCGCTTTCAATAAATTTCCAGAAAAAATATTTTTTTCTTTTGCCAAAAGCCAAGAGCTCAACATCGTGAAAAAAATATGATCAGCTATTGTCTCTGGATTTTCGACACCCATCAAAACTAATCCCCTTTTGGGCATTTCCTTTAATCTCTCCACTCCTTTTAAAAAAGAAAAAATTTTTTCCATTTTCAAAAAAGTCCAAAATTCTCTTCTAAGATAAATGATAGCGAATTTTTTTAATTTTGTAAAATATCTTAAAAGAAGGAGTTGAAATTTCAATGATATCGCCTACTTTTTTGCCAATTAAGTTCCTTCCCAGGGGCGAATCAACGGAAATCTTTCCTTCATCAGGATCAACTTCAAGGCTTTCAACAACCATAAACTCGTTTTCCCTCCCGCCTTCTTCTAAGGTCACGAGAGCGCCTATTTGAACAGTATTTTTCCAAGCTGGAGGAATAGAATCTAAAACCTTGGCATTGTTTAAAATCGTTTCCAATTCTGCGATCCTTGTTTCTAAAAATTCTACATCGTCTTTAAAAGCCAAAAACTCAGCGTTGACATCGTCTGATTCGAAAACAAGGGGAACCTCTTCTCCTTTTATCTTGGCCCTCAACAATTTCTTTAAGGTCTCGTATTCCTTTTTTAATTTTTCGTATCCTTTTTTTGTGAGAATAAATTTTTTTACCATTTTTTTAAAAAAAGCCCTTCTTTACAAGGGAAGGGCTTTTTTCTTTTTTTTATTTTTCTCTTTTAACCCTTCCCTAACCACTTCCTTTAACAACTAAAAACATCATTGTTTTTTCAACAATATAATTTAACTTTTTTGAAACCAATCTTTCTAATTTTTTTTCTTCCATTTTCTTTAATTATATTATTTTACTCTTTGTTTTTCTTCTGTCAAGGGTTATGGTAAAATAAAAAAATGATAAGGATTGATGGTTCTCTTTTAGAAGGGGGTGGGCAAATCTTAAGAACGAGCTTAATCCTTTCTCAAATCAAGAAAATTCCTTGTCAAATTTTTAATATCAGAAAGAATCGACCAAAACCAGGCCTTCAAACACAACATTTAACTTTTGTCAATTTAATCAAAGAGATTTTTGACTCCAAAATTGAAGGCAACTATCTGGGCTCCCAAGAGATCACATTTTGGCCTGGCAAAGAAAAGAAAAATAAAGTAAAAATTGAAATTAAAACCGCTGCCTCTTTAACCTTGTTGCTTCAGGGCATTCTACCAGCTCTAATTCTTTCCGAGGAACAAAAAGAAATTGAGATTAAAGGCGGGGCGACTGATACTTTTTTTAGTCCCACCTGGGATTATTTTGAAAATGTTTTTTTGGCTTTTTTAAAAAAATTAAAAATTGAAATCCAATTTTCTCTTAAAAAAAGGGGTTATTATCCTGAAGGCGGAGCGGAAATTTCTTTGAAAAGTTTTCCTTGGAAAATAAACGAATTAAAAGAAAAAAACCTTTCTTTCCTGGAAAAAGGAAAATTTCAAAAACTCCTTCTTTCTTCCACCGCTTCGCTTTTTTTAAAAGAGAAAAAAGTAGCAGAAAGACAAATAAGCGGAGCCAAAGAAATTTTAAATAAAATAAAAATTCCCTTGGAAGAAAAAATAAACTATTATCAAACAGATTGTCCGGGAAGCAGTTTTTTTATTGGCGCCATTTTTGAAAATACCTTGCTTGGCGCTGATAATTTGGGAAAAATCGGAAAAAGAGCTGAAGAGATCGGAAGGGAAACCGCCCTTTCTATTTTAAACGAAGAAAAAGAAGGAGGATTTTTTGATTCTCATTTGGCAGATCAGGTTTTAATTTATCTCTTTTTGACAGGAAAAAGGATCGAGATGAAAATATCAAAACCAACAAACCATTTTGAAACCAATTTACAAATATTACAAAATTTTTTTGAAGGAAATTTAAAAAGAGAAAATCAATTTATTTTTTGGGATCCTCAAAAATAAAAAACGCCACGGCTCTTTCCGTGGCGTAAAAACTTATCTTTCGTTTCTTCTTTTTTGCCAACACTCTTTACAATAAACCGGTCTCTCTTCTGAGGGCTTAAAGGGTAATTCTGTAATTTCTTTTCCGCAATCAGCGCATTTCCAATTTCCCTTGAAGGTTTTTCGAAAGTCGTTTTTAAAACCGAACTTCTTGAAGGCCATATTGAACGAATTAAAGAGCGACCTTTTTAATTAAAAGTCGCTCTTTTATGACCCCCAAGGAAGTCCTTTTAAGAACGACTTTTAATACTTAATTATAACTTTTTCTTTTAAAAAAATCAAATTTTAAAGCGAACTCCATCTGCCGCAACGATCGCCCCAACGACCAACGATTTTATCTTGAATTTTGGCACAAATTACCTCGCATTCGTTCGAACAACCCTTGCAAACAAAAGAAGAGCATTCAACTTTCATATCAGAAATATCAAAACCGCGAAATTTACTTTTTTGGGGGTTTGTTTTTTTGACCAATAAAGCAACACCCAAAGCGCCTGTCACTGTATTGTGAGGTGGGACAACAATTTTTTTTCCTAAAATTTTCTCAAAAGCCCAACGCATACCGATATTTTCCGAAACACCGCCTAAAAAAGCAATGGGTTCTTGAATGTTTTTTCCTTTTGCCAAAGTTGAAAGATAATTTCTGGCCAAGCCCAAACAAAGACCAGCGACGATGTCTTCGACCAAATGGCCAATCTGCTGTTTGTGGATCATATCAGATTCTGCAAAAACAGAACAACGCGAAGCAATCGGGGTCGGACTTTTTGATCTCAGGGCAATCTCGCCAAATTTCTTAACATCGATTCCCAACCGATATGCCTGAGCATCCAAAAAAGCGCCGGTGCCCGCTGAACACAAAAGGTTCATGGCAAAATCAACAACCCTTCCCTCTTCCAAAATAATAATCTTTGAATCTTGACCGCCAATTTCAATGATTGTGCGAACATCGGGCAAAAAAGGCAAAACGCCTTGAGCATGAGCAGTAATCTCATTTTTAACAAGGTCAGCGCCCAAAATGGCGCTTGCCAAATAACGCGCTGATCCGGTAGCGCCAACGCCAGCAATGTTTTTTTCTAATTTTTTTTCTTCAAAAAACAAATTCAATTTTTTCAAACTTTCCTGCAAAGCCCTGATCGGATTGCCACCTGTTCTCTCGTAAAGAGAGAACAAAACATTTTCTTTTTCATCAATCAAAACGAATTTAACTGTCAACGATCCCACATCAACGCCCAAATAATACCTCATAGTAAAATGATTTTACCAAATTTTTCAAAAAGAAAAAAGATTGGAAAAGCGATTTTTTAAAGTAAAAAGAATCTCTCTGAAAATAACCTTTAACCACTTTTTTGCGGTTTTAAAAATAATGATTAAGTCAACAAAAAAATTTCTCTCCTTGACGTATTTGATCTGAAGTTTTACCTTTGTCGGTCTGATAACTTTTTGAAAAACCTCCATGGCGTTTTCTTGAGTTAATAATTCTTCTTGTCGAAAATAATTTAAAGAAGCCCAATCAGTCATTCCTGGTTTTACGGAAAAAACAATTTTCTTTTCCTCTTCTGTCATTAAGTCAGCATACACAGGAGATTCGGGCCGGGGACCAACAAGGCTCATTTCTCCTTTCAAAACATTGATCAATTGGGGAAGCTCGTCTAATTTAAACCTTCGAAGCATTAATCCGATTCTTGTCAATCTTTTATCATCTTGGGGAGTGATTAACAATCCTGTTTTATCAGCGCCAACAATCATTGTCCGAAACTTAATGATTTTAAATTTTTTCCCACCTTGGCCAACTCTTTGGCCAAAATAAAAAATGGGACCCAAAGAATCAAGTTTGATTAAAATCGCAACGATTAAAAATATCGGAGAAAAAATAATCAAAGCAAAAAGAGCGAAAAAAAAATCAAAGATTCTCTTTAACATAATTTTTAATAATTTTTCAACAACTCTTCTATTTTGAGCCGTGTTCTCTCGCCAACAAAACCCGTACCCCTTTTCAACCCCCAAGGGCTTAAAATCTCTTGCCAATATTTTTCTTGAAAACGAATGACTGCCTTTTGAGTCAGATAACCAAAATAACCAGTAATCAAACCCTCAGGATAAATCGCAGGTCCCTGAAGTTTTAAAAATTCCTGCAAACAAACAACCTCAGGTCCTCTTTGACCCAAAGATAAATTTTTCCTGATTTTTTGGCAAGAGACCCTGGGTAATGACAGGTTAGAAGAAGTTGGAAAAAAGGAAAAATTGTTTTGCGAAGAGGAAATTGTCAAAGAAAAATTCGCCCTTTTTAAATTTTTCTCAGCCAGAGAAGTAATCAAGATCAAAAAATAATTTTCTTTGCCAAAATTAGGAAAATTAAATTGGGTTTTTTGATTGTTTTCTAAAGAAAATTTTTTTATCTGACAATTTTTATAATCCTTGCAGAGCAAATAAGTCAGGTTGAATTTTGAATCTCTGGCTTGAAACTCTACTTTTAAATCGTTTCCGCCAAAGATTCTCTGCCAATTGCCAGAAAAACTGCTCAATTGATTAAAAAGACTAAAAACGGTCTCTTGATTTTGGGGCAAAAAAAGATCTGAAGGTAAAATTCTTAAATTTTTCAACTCTGCTTTTTTAAAACAGAATTTCTGGCTCTGGGAGCAATCGTTCAAAAAAAGAGCGATTAAAAAATCGTGAAAAACATCTGTTGTCCTTTCTTGATAACCTCTTTTGATAAAAAAATCGTCCAAACTTTCAACACCTGTTTTTTCTGTTTTCAAACTTGAAGATAAAATATCAAAGCCGTAATTTTCAGTTAAATAAACGCCAAAAAGAAAAGCAATGCCGTAATTTGCTAAGGATTGATTCCAGTCAATCAAAGAAACCTGCGGAAAAGAAAGAAAATCCCTTATCCTCCCTGAAAAAGGAAAATCATATCCCAAAAAAACCGGCGCCATTTCAGCCCTTAATTCCTCTAACCAAATCTCTTCATCAGCTCCCATTATCTTCTTTTTTTGGTTAAAGCTGATTAAATGAAAAAATTCATGAGAAAGCCGTGATTTTAAAAAGTCAAAGTCAATGTTTTTTGTGTTTAAATAAACGATCTCTTTTTGATTTGAATCTGGAAATTGAAATTTAAAAAAACCGTCTTTTTCCCGAAAATAACCGCTGAATATAGGGCTCATTTGATGGAACAAAACAAAGATTCTTTCGTCTTGGTCAATGCCAGGTTTTGGTTCAGGACCAAAAAAAGAAGTCAAACGAGGATAGATAACATTGTCAAATTCCAAAGAGAGTTTTTCTAAAACAGTTTCCAAATTATTCCTTTTAGAAAAAGAAAGAGAAGCCAAAAAATCATTATCAACAAAAAAATAGGCGTGTCTTGAAGTTTTAATTAATTTGGCAGCAATCCTCTCTCTTTTTAAAAGGTCAAATTGAGAATCAACGAAAAAAATCTCGCTTTCTTTGACGCTTTGGCCCAAAACAAATAAAGGAAGAAAGAAAAGAAAAACAAAAAGAAAAGAGGTTTTTTTTAGAAAAAAATTCCTTTTTATCATTTTTAAATTTTAACAAAAAAAAAGAAAAAAAACAGGGGTCTGCGGACCTTTGACCCCTGTTTGCCCCACAAGGAAAAGGCGAAAAACAAAACTTTAACCTTACGGCAGATAAACAGACCCTGTCTTGTAGCCAGTAAGATCAGACATCCAAGTGCTCGAATTAGCAGTTAGATTGCTAGAATTGGTACCCCAACTTACACTTGATAAGGTCAAATAACCGTAAGCATTCAGGTAACCTGAAGAAAGAGTGTTGGCATAAACAGTTGAATTAACTTCAACTGTTGCAGTTCTTCCTTCTGGGATGAGGTAATAATCTGTGTACTCATCCGCGCCAGTGACACTGTAGGTCGTGCTTGTTGCTGTTGTTGAGGCAGTACTGCTGGTCGCATACCTTACGGTCACAGCGCTTGTTTTCGAAAGGTAGATATCTCCACCTTGAGCGGTAACCGTGAATTTTATGTTACCAACAGCAGCTGAACTCGCAACTTCTGAAGCAGGGGTTTTCGTGATGCTCGCGCTCACAGGCTGAATATTAGGCATTACTTGTGCCAGATAAAGGGTATAACTTGAAGCAGAACCAGATTTACTGCTACTGCCGAGGGTTGTACCCCTTGAATTTTCAGCTGTGATACCAGAATAACTAAGAGAAACAGTGCTCGTAGCTATTGTTGTGGTGACGTTATTGTAATCCAACTTGACAATAAACACTTTGTAGCTGTCTTTCGGAATGACAACACCATTGCTAGCAGCAATGTCATTAAAATCAACATCGCCAGTTGTGGTGGCCACAACAGCAGAATCAATAGGATCAGATTGGCCTTCAACATAAAGGTAAGCAGTCACTGTGCTGGCAGTTGATGTTAAAGCGCTACCAGAAACAGTTAAATTGGTAATATCTGTTACCTTTACATCATCATAACTGGCTTTTAATCTGAACCTTAAAACCTCAACACCATATGCCTGACCCAAAGTTCCAACACCATAGTTCCTTGGTAAGGGCGTGTTGCTGTCTGTTGAAAGCGCTAAAGCAGCGTTCGAGGCCAAGGTAGATCTCACTGATACTGAATTGGAGAAAGATGAACTTGGCCCGTATTGATCAACGCCAGCGCCATCAACACCACGCACTCCATTTTGGCCAACTTGAATTGTCACCGTAGCAGGTAAGGTTAGATCCCTGCTAATCGAGGAGTTAACATCAACTTTAATGGTTAATGTTTTCTCCTGACCTTCGGCAACACGAACATTCAAGCCAGAAATCTGGAGATAATAAGTACCACTAGATTTATAAACTGTGCTTGAATTTAAAGGAGTGCTGGCAACAACGCTCGAACCATCGTAAACATAAAGATTGCTAAAGTAATCGTAGACCTTCGTACTACCAAAACTCAAAAGAATTCTTTGAACAGTAATCTCTGAGTTTTGGGCTTTGACTGTAATACCAATGACGCCTTGTCCAACATCTCCTTCATAAACAACAACACCTGAAGCCGGACTGGCGGCCTGATTAACAATAATCGTTCCCTCTCTTCCGCTCGAAGGAGGGGTCGTTGGACTGGGGCTTGGGCTTGGCGTGACACCAGATAAAAGAGCATTTAATTTTGCTCTGGTGAGAGGGCCAACAAAACCCGTTCCCTGTGTCAGTCCAAGGGGAGCCAAAACTTCAGAAGCGTATTTTTCCTGGAATTTAACAACTGCTGCTCTGGTTAAAGAACCAAAGTAGGTTGTTTCATTTCCGGGAGAACCGGCTCCTGAACTAGCGACTTGAGTGTCAGCGCTTTGGTTTAACAAGGCCTGTAAACACCTAACATCGCTACCTGTCATTCCTTGCTTCAGATTGCGGGTGAAGGAGACGCCAGAACAAGCAGATGGTGTTTGAGCCAAAACAAAACCCACTGCTGTCAAAGCGCTCACTAAACCCAAAGCAATCGCAATTCTTTTTGCTCTCATTATTTTAATTTTTTCTATTTTTTACGACCTTTGCAATGGCTTCAATGCCATTTTGCCTTAATGAAAAAGAAAAAAGATTAAATTTTTTTATTCTTAAAAACATTATAATTAAATTAATTATTACCTAAATATAAAATTTTTGTCAAGGCATCCAAACAATTTCCCTTTTCGAAATCCTCAATCGCTTTTTCAAAAATTTCCTTTTGATTTTCTGTTAAGGTCCTTTCTTTTAAATCCTCTTTATATTTTTCAAAAAGAGTACAATTAAAATCTTTCATTTCAGCTGAAGGTGAATTTAAGCTTGCCTTGATGTTTTGCTGTCTGGCAACGATTTCTTTCAAGGTTTCTTTTTGAGAAATAATTTCCTTTGCGTCTATTTTTCCCTCTCGAATTAATTTGGCGCTTTCTTTTGAGGTCTTTTGATATTCTTCAAAAACAGAAGGAATCTTTTTTGTCTCCTTTTTCAAAGAAACATCTTCCAATTCCTTTAACTTTTCATCAACCAGAGCCAACATCATTTCTGGTTTTTTATCTTTAAAAAACAAATTGTTTTTCATTCCCATGATGGCGCTCTTGGCAAAATACAAACTTTCTCCGGGCACCGCATAAATTGTTTTTAAAACCAAAACAGAAAGAAAAAAGAAAAAAGTAAAAACAGGCAAGGGTCTCAGAATAAAAAGAGGAGAGAACCTTGTTCCCAAAATTTCATGTTTTAAAGAAAAAACCCAATCGCTACTGGGTTTAATTTTTCTCAATTCTCTTATTTTTTTGATTAAAATCTTTTCAGTTTCCATATTTTTCCTTCTATATTAAGAAGCCGTAAATTTTCCTTTTTTGTTACGCTTAAAAATGATATAATAAAAAAGCGCTTTTTAAAAAGAAATTATGGAGAAAAAAATGAGATATTTTCTTTTGTTTTTGTTTTTTTTTATCTTTTTGCTTTCGTCTTTTTATCTTTTTTTAATCAGCCAAGGATACCATATTTCGCTTTCTGAAAGAAAAATTTATCAAACCGGCGGCATTTATCTTAAGGTCTGGCCCAAAGAAGCAATGGTTTTTTTGGACGGAAAATTCAAAAAAAGAACAGATATCGTTTTTGGATCTGCTTTTTTACAAAAACTAAAACCAGGAGATTATCTTTTGGAAGTCAAAAAAGAAAATTTTTTTCCTTGGAAAAAAAGAGTTGGAGTTTGCGAAAAAACGGTTCAAGAATTCCGCGAAATTTTTTTAATCCCGGAAAAAATAAATTTTCATCTTGAAAAAGATAATGTTTTAAACATCTGGCCCTTTAACGACAAAGAAATCATTCTTCAAAAAAAGGAAGATAAAACTTTTGGGCTTTATCTTTTTAATTTTAAGGAAGAAAAAGAAAAGCCATTGCCCTTTTTTAAAAAATTAAAAAACGAAACAGAAATTGAAGACCTCTTTTTTTCAAAAAGCGAAAATAAAATTTTTTTAAAAACAATATCTGATAAAACAAAATATTTTACTTTTGATTTGGAAAAAGATGATTTCTGGCAGGAAATTAAAAAAGAGAACTTTGAAAAAGCAAAAGAAAGAAAAGAAACGATTGAAAATAAAACATTCTCTCTCTGGCAAGGAAACTTGTTTTTAGAAGATCTTGAAGGAAAGAAAAAAATAATGGAAAATGTTAATTCTTTTTTGGTCTCTCCCAATAAAAGAAAAATTGCGGTCTTTCAAGATAACGAAATTTGGCTTCTTTTAAAAGAAGATGATTTTGAAAAAACTTTTTTAACAAGGTTTTCAAAAAAAATTAAAAACCCTTTTTGGATAAATAATAATTATCTTTTATTTTCTCTTGACGATAAAATAATTGTCTCTGAAACAGATACCAGAGATATTTTAAATTATTACGAGTGGCAAGGTTTTCCAGATCAAAAAATTATTTTTAATTTTTCAGAAAAGAATTTTTTTGTTTTATCAAAAGAAAAACTATTCCTTTCAGAAAAAATATTCGAGTATTAACTCTCCAATTTTTCCAGATTTTCAATCTTGTTTTTAAAATCCTGCCAGTTCATTTCTCCGGCTTCAGCCATATCGCAAATTTCGCGGAAACGACAATACTTGCATCTTTTATTGTAAGGATAATCAGAAAGACGAGCAGGGATAATATCGTTTTCAACTTTTTCAAAAAGATTTTCGATTCCTTTTAAAAGTTTTTCTACCATTTCTTTGTTGTAAGAAATAACAAATTCTTTAAGTTCGGAACTATCTTTGCTTTCATAAAGTAAAATGCCTTTTTCGATTTTGAAGAAATGTAAATAAAGTTGGAGTTGGCAAACGTTTTCTATCAAGGGTTCGTCTTTTATCGTCTGGAATTTTCTGCCATCAACGCTTTTAATATCCAATACATAAAGTTGGCCGTTGATATTGACAATGGCATCGGCCCGACCAGAAATAATTTCTTCGGGCGGAATTTCAACTTCTGAGGCCTGAATCAAACCCTTTGAAAAAAGAACTCTTCTGATTTTTTCATGAATATAATCTCCTCTTTCGAAAATACGCAAGACATTGGGTTCCAATTCTTTTTGAGGCGCTTCTTTAAACTTAAAAAAAACCGCTCGGGGACACTCTCCGGCATCGGAAATCCAAAACTTTTTCTGGCCTTTTCTTCTTAATTTGTTTTGTTCCTTGTAATAATCATCGATAATTTCTTTTAAAATCATATTATCGTTTTTGCCATTGAGGCGCTTTCCTTGCTCTTTTGAGACCGAATTTTTTCCTTTCTCGCATGCGAGGATCTCTTTTTAAAAAACCAGCTTCCTTTAATTCTTTTTTGAATTCAGGATTAAAAGCAACTAAAGCTCGGGCCAAACCCAAACGAATGGCTTGAGCTTGAACGCTTTTTCCCCCACCTTTTACTTTTGCTAAAACCAAAAATTCTTGATCTTTTTTTAAAAGTTTCAAAGGGGCAAATACTTTTTCAACCTCAACAAAAGAAGGAAAATATTTTTCTGGTTGTTTTTCATTAACGAAAAATCCTTTCTTTTTATGAAAAATTCTGACTCTGGCTACTGCTGTTTTTCTTCTGCCCACGGCCTCAATAAATTTTTCTTTTATTTCTTTTGTCTCTTTTGCCATTTTTTTATTTTTCAATCTTTAACCTTTTAATGATTTTCCTTCTCAGGCGATTTCTTCGCAACATTCCAAAGACAGCCATTCTCAAAACTTTTTCTGGGGTTTTTTCCCATAAATCCTTCAGGGCAACTTCTTTTTCGTGTCCGATGTATTTTGTGTGAAAAAAATATTTTTTCTTTTCTTTTTTCTTTCCAGTAAACCTTATTTTTTCTAAGTTTTTAACAGCGACAAAGACCCCTGGGTCTTTTTGAGGTTCATAGTCCTTTTCTTTTTTTCCCATTAAAAGGAGAGCAACCTCGCTGGCTAACCTACCCAGGGTTTTGTTTGTAGCATCGACCTCATAAAATTTTCTTTTTGTCATTTTATTTGATTAATTCAATTTGGCAAACTGAGGCACTGTCTGAAATTCGATGGCCCAATTTGATCATTCTTAAATAACCACCTTTTCTCTCTTTATAACGGGGTCCTAACTCATAAATCATTTTTGTTAGAGCAGCGCCGGAGAGATATTTTAAAAGAGTTTTTCTCTGAGATTCCTTTTCTTTTTTCGCTTTCTCAATCAAAAAGTTGAAAAGTTTCACTAATTCTTTTCCTTTCTTCTCTGTTGTTTTTATTTTCTCTTTTAAAATTAAATCCCTGACTAAAATTTTCAAAACTGCTCTTCTTAAAGCAGGTTTCCGGCTTAATTTCCTAAACTTCATGTTCTTTTCCTTTCTCGAGGATCCATTCGAAATGACCTTTTAAAATTTCGCAAGCTTGACAAAAGGCATCCCAAGGAGCAATGGTCTTATCTGTTTCGATTTCCAAAATCACTCGGTCGAAATCAGTTCTTTTTTCAACCCTGACATTTTCTACTTTCAGGGCGACTCTCTGAACCGGTGAAAAGACAGCATCGATTAAAATCGTTTCAATATCCCTTTCTTTTTTCTGTCTTTCCTCTCGAGATAAATAACCAACGCCCCTTTCAACAATGGCATCAATTTCCAACTTTGAATTCGGGCTGGTTAAGGTCGCGATGTGGGTTTCGGGATTAACTAATTCCAGCTGGCTTGGAATCTGAAAATCTTTTCCTTTGACCTCTTTTTCTCCTTTTACTTTTAAAAAGATTTTCTGGGGATCAACGCCTTGAAGACGAAACCTTAATTTCTTTAAGTTCTGCATAATCACTAACCCGTCCTCTAAAACGTCGGGGATCGTTGAAAATTCATGAGGAATACCTGCAATTTTGAACTCAACGATAGCCGCTCCCGGAATCGAAGAAAGCAAAACCCTTCTTAAAGAGTTTCCGATAGTATAACCATAAGCCGGATACAGAGGTTCAATAATAATCCTTTCGATGTTTTCGCCGATTTTTTCTCTTGATAATTTTTGGGGAAATGGAATGGTCATGTTTTTTTATTTTGAATAAAATTCCAAAACATATTCTAAATCACAAGGCACACTACTCTCTTTTATCGAGGGCAAAACCGTCAATCTTACAGAAAAATCATTTTCCTTCTTTAACCATTCTGGCAAAGAAGCTTTCTCGAATTTCTTTTTCATTTTCTCGATATTTTTTTTGTTTATTTTTTTTTCGTTCAAACTCAATAAATTTCCGACCTTTACTAAAAACGATGGAATGTTAACGACTCGATTTTCTACTTTAAAAAAACGATGAGAAATCAATTGCCTGGCTTCCCTTCTTGAGCTGGCAAACCCAGCGCGAAAGACAATGCTTTCTAATCTTGACTCTAACAATTGAATCAATCGTTCGTCGGGGTTGTCTTTTTTTAAAACCTTCTTGACTAAATTTTTTAATTCTTTTTCTTTTAAATTATACCAATTTTTGAATTTTTGTTTTTCTCTCAATATCTTACCAAACTCTGACAAACCCATCTTCCTTCTTTTGGCTAATCCGTAACCTGGCGGATAAGGTTTTCTCAAAAAAACGCATTTCGAAGAAAAACACTTTTCTCCTTTTAACAAAAGTTTTGTTCCCAACCTTCGACAAATTTTACAAACTTTTTCTTTTGCTCTGGGCATGTTTTAAACTTTTCTCACTTTTGGCGGCCGACAACCATCATGAGGGATGGGCGTGATGTCAGCGATCGAAACGATATTAACATCCTTGCTGGCTAACATTCTCAGCGCAGCATCGCGGCCCGGCCCCACGCCCTTAACAAAAACATTAACCTTTGAAATTCCCAAAGCTTTAATCACCTGGGCAACAACTTCAGCCACTCGAGAACCCGCATAATGCGTTCCTTTTTTTGTTCCTTCAAAACCAACTTTTCCCGCTGAAGATTGATAAATGGTATTTCCTTCAAGCGTCGTTAAGTTTAAAATCGTGTTATTGTAAGTGGCAAAAATGTATAAATTTGCCTCCTCAACTTTTTTAATTTTTTTTGATTTTAGTTCTTTTTCAACAAAAGCATCGATCTGTTTTTCTTCTTTGACTTCTTTGGGTTGCGTTTCTTTGATTAATCTTTTTTTACCCATATTTTTAAAAAATTATTTTGGCGCCGGACCTGGTTTTTTGCCAGAACCCACGGTTTTTCTGACATTACCCCTAACGGTTCTCGTGTTGGTTCTTGTCCTCTGACCTCTGACAGGCAATTTTTTAATATGTCTCAAACCGCGCCAAGTGCCCAATTCTTTTAACCTTTTAATAGCTAATAATTGTTCTCTCTTTAATTCACCCTCGATTTTGTAATTTTCTTCGATGATTTTCTGGATTTTGTTTAATTCTTCGCCCGTTAAATTTTGGGTTTTTTTAAAGGGATCGATTTTTGCTTCTTTTAAAATTTTAAAAGAAAGAGATCTGCCGATTCCATAAATTTTTGTTAAACCAATCCATATTTGTTTTTTGTCTGGGATTTCAACTCCCTTTATTCTCACCATTTTTATCCTTGTCTTTGTTTATGTTTTTTTACCTTGCAAATGACGTAAAGTTTTCCCTTTCTTTTGACGATTTTACAATCCTTGCAAATTTTTTTTATCGATGAACGAACTTTCATATTTTTTATTCGCGAATAATAATTCTTCCCTTGGTCTCATCATAAGGACTAAATTCAACAACAACACGATCGCCTGGCAAAATCCTGATTTTGTGCAATTTTAATTTTCCACCCAAATGGCAGATCGCCTCTTTTCCGTCATCCAATAAAACTCTAAATTTTAAACCAGGTAATGTCTCAACAACCTGACCTTTTTTTGTTAAAAAATTTTTTCCCTTCAATCTTTTAAAACGATAATATTTTTAATTATAATACTTTTTTTTAATTAGTCAACCTTTAAGAAAACCTCGATTCTTTCCCGGTCAGGAAAAGAGGTCAAGAAAAAATAATTCTTTTTAACTTTAATTTCTTTGGCAGGATAATATCTATTAACAATTTCAAAAACCCTATTAATTTTTTCATGCTCTAAAGCCCTTTTTAGTCTCTCGCTGTCTAATTTTAAAAAGATTAACCCCTTAATCTCCAGGTCTCCGCTAATTCGATCTTTTTCTAAATCCTTTTCTTTTACTTTTATTTGAAAACTCAAAGAGCGATTGAGGAGCATTTCGTTTTTTTCAACGTTCCTTTCGAAAATCTCTTTTGCCAAAGCCACTACTTCTTGAAACTTGGGAAAAAGAGCGAAAATTTTCACTCTCAAAAGATAATTAAAATTAGGAACCAGATCTCCAACTTTTGCATCTGCTTTTTCTTCCAAAATTTGATATTCAAAACCATCGTCAATAAAATAATAATCCTCGCTGATTTTTTCCTTTAAATAAGAAAGTAAGGTATCTTCTAATTTTTTCCTCGATGTTTCTTGTGCCTGATTTAAATCATCCTGGGTAACGCTCGAAGATTCTCCGCCACCTTTCATTTTTTCAAGAGATTCTCCCCAATAATTTAAATATCTCTCAGTACCCAAAAAAGCGGGGATCGAAAACTTTGAAGGAGGAATATTTCCCTCTTCTCCTGGATCCTTGGCAATCACTGGCACATCGACAAAAGAGGGTTTTAATTTTCCTTTTTCCAAGATTGCTGGCGGAATAACGATTTTATCCTTTGACAAAAAAACCTTGCCCTCGCTCGAAACAAACCTCGTTCCCTTTTTCCATTCTTCTTTTTTTGTTGAATAATTATTATAAAGGCGAATGACGCCTTCAGCAAAAATTTGAGTTTTACCGGTTGCGGGAAAATTAAAAGAGAAAACTTCTTCGAATTCAAAGAAATCCCCAAAAATAAAATTTTTATCATTGAGGCCTTCTTGCCAAACAATAGTGATGGGCTCTGAAAACTTTTTCTCCTCAAATTGAGGAACGATAATCACTTGAACTTTGGCCGTCTTTAAAACAAAAAAATATAAAGAAAGAGAGAAGAATAAAAAAAACAAAAACAAAAATTCAAGAGAAATAAACTTTTTCTTTTTTTCTTCCTCTTTTTTTTGAAAGAAAATTTTCTTTTCTGGCGGAATGATATCGTATATTTTTTTTGCCATTTTATTCTAAAATCGCCCGAATTCTCCGAACGTTGGCGCCAACCGCCTCTTCTTTGATAATCTTAAAATGGCCAAGTTCTAGAGTGTTTTCAACGTGAGGACCAGCGCAAATCTCTTTTGAAAAATCTCCTATTTTATAAACAAATACTTCTGGAGGATATTTTTCTTTAAAAAAAGCAAGGGCACCTTCTTGAAGAGCCTCTTTTAATTTTTTCTTTTCTTTTTGAACAACCAAACCCTCTTTAATTTTTTGGTTAACCAAGTCCTCAACTTTTTTTAATTCCTCTGTGGTTAATTTTCTGGGAAATGAAAAATCAAACCTTAATCTTTCAGGCGTGATATCAGAACCTTGCTGGGAGACGCTATCACCCAAAATCTTTCTTAAGGCAGCGTGCAAGAGATGGGTGGCAGTATGAAGTTTTTTAATTTTTTCAGCTTCAAAATTAAATTCTTTTTCATCTTTCAAACCATGACCGCCAAACTTCTTTTCCATACTTTTTCTCGAAATTTCTTGATGTTCTCTAAAACACTGATCGAATTCTTCTTTGGAAACCAAGAAACCCTTTTCTTTAGCAATCTCTTGGGTCAGTTCAAAGGGAAAACCATAATTCTGATAAAAATCAAAGACAAATTTTCCTGGAATCTTCATTTCTGATTTTTTCTTCAAAGAATCAATCTCCCTTAAAATCAATTCCATTCCCCTTTTAAAAACGCGAGAAAACTTTTCTTCTTCTTTTTCAATGACTTTTAAAATGAATTCTTCTTTTTCTTTTAATTCGGGCCAGACATCTCCGTAATTTTTAATGATTAAAGAAATCAAAAAAGGAATCTTTTTTGTTGAGATGTTCAAAAGAAAAAAATATCTCATTGCTCTTCGAAAGATACGACGCAAAATATATCCCTGCCCTAAATTCGAAGGTAAAACACCATCAGCAATTAAAAAACTCGCGGCGCGCAAATGATCCATAATAATCCTGAATTCTCTTTTTTGATCCTGATAACTCTTTTGAGAGATCTCTTGAAGGGGCAAGATTAAAAAATCAAAAAGATCTGTTTCAAAAGAAGATTCTTTTTTTTGTAATACTGCCACTAATCTCTCAAAACCAATGCCTGTGTCAATGTTTGTTTGAGATAATTTTTCCAAAGTGCCATCTAACTTTTGATAATATTCCATAAAAACAAGGTTCCAAATTTCAACTTCTTGTCCGTTATCTTTCAAATAATAAATCTCAGAACAAGGACCGCAAGGCCCTTCTTTTCCAACCGGTCCCCAAAAATTATCCTTTTTTCCCATCGGTCTAATTCTTTCTTTAGGAATTCCGTATTTTTGCCATAGTAAAAAAGCTTCCTTGTCTTCAGGAACGCTTTGATCTCCTTGAAAAAAAGTAATCGAAATTCTTTCCAAGTTTAAATTGAGCCTTTTTATTAAAAATTCTAAAGCCAGTTGAATAGCGCCTTCTTTAAAATAATTGCCGTTTTTATCAACGCCGATCGACCAATTGCCCAGCATCTCAAAAAAAGTATGATGAGTGTTGTCGCCCACTTCATCGATATCGTTCGTCCGAAAACATTTCTGACAAGAAGCTAAATATCTTGTGCCAAAATCCTTTAGAGGATCTTTTTTTCCAGCCAAATAAGGACCTAAAGGTTGCATGCCTGCTGTTGTAAATAAAACGCTGGGGTCGGGCGAAATCAAAGAAACCGAGGGAATAATTTTATGATTTTTTTCTCTAAAAAAGTTCAAAAAACTATCTCGAATCTCCTTGGAGTTCATAAATTCAAAACTTTCACCAATTGATGAATAAAAGAAACAAGAACCGGTTGAGGCAAAAGCGAGTAAGATTCCCGACCTTGATCATCTTTTATCACCCAGGGTCTTTCTTTAATGATAACTTTTTTTCCTGAATTATCGTATTCATAAAAATATTCGGGCGTAATCTCGTAATCATCAACGTAATTCAGGGCAATATCTTTGGGAATCGAATTTCTTAAAAAGATTTTCGGAATTCCATGTAAGGACAAAATTCTTTCCATCATCAATTGATCGTTTTGTAATCTTTCGCGGATCGGTTCCAAACCTAGATCATCAAACTCTTTTGGCACCATTCTTTTCTGACAAAGATCACAAATCAGATAAAATTCTTTTTTTTCTTCGTCGAAACCAACAGTTTTTGTCGGCAACAATTTTAAATTTCTCGGGGTCTGGCATTGAGGACAAATCCTCCTCCATCTAATTCTCTCTTCGATGACTGATTCCGGAACATCGACCAAAACAAAAATATCAGGATCGTCTCTAAAATTAATCAAGTCGCGAAAAAACAAAGAAAAAGAAACCTGGTCTAAATTTCGCGGAAAACCATCGATAAAAAGAGTTTTTCTTCCTTCTTTTAAAATCGCTCTTTTCAAAAGGGCAAGAACCAATTCCAAAGATAAGAGTTGGCCAGCATCTCGATTCATTAAAACCCTTAAGGCCTCTTCCAAGGGAGAAAAACCGCGATAATATTTTTCTAAAAAATTTAAAAGATCCTCTCTTTTATTAGGATCTTTCATTTCGTTCTCAGCCTGCCTTACAATATCGCCAACAGAAAGATGAGAAAGATAATTTGAAGGAAAAAACTGGGAAAACATTTTTGAATAAGTTCCCTTTCCTGAATTTTTCTTTCCGACCAAATAAACGATAAAAGTATTCTTTTCTAAAAAATTTTTTAATTTTTCTATTTCTTTTCCTGCCTTAGTTAAAAAGTATTCTTTCTCCTCTTGAGGATTTAAAAAATTGAATTTTTTAGAAAAATTTTCAATCTTTGTTTTAAAAATCGGAAATTCTTTCATAAAAAAATGATAACAAAAAAATTGAAGACAATCAATACAATTAATTTTTCAAAAATAAAAAAGGCAGTGATATAAACACTGCCCAAATTTTTGGAAAAGATTTTAAAACGAACTAAAAAATACAATAAAATTACTCATTTTTTTCTTTCTCTTTATCAGCTGCCAAGGCCTTCCTTTCTTCCCATACTTTTCTTCGATAAATTTCAACCTCCCTGGGCGCTTCTATTCCGATCTCTATCCGATCCAAACGAAAATCCAGAACTGTAACAAAAATATTATCGTTAATAACAAAACCCTCATTTTTTTTGAGTCTGAACACTAACATCTTTTCTCTCCTTTCCTAAAAATGACCAAAAGAACCAAAACTAAATTAATTATAACATTAAAATTTCCAATTTTCAAATAAATCTATGGAGGTGAACCTCCACAATTAATGAAAAAATGAAATTTAGCCGATTAATTTCAAAAATCCTTTTGATTTCAAAGAAAATGTGTTTTTTTTATCCTTTCGAGTTGTTTTATTAAAATTTTTCTTCTAAACTCGCCCTCGAGAGGAATAATCTTTTGGCCTTTTGAAATTTTAAAAATTTCTAAAGAAACTGTTAGCCTCTTTTTAAAATGGGCTAATTTAAAAAGAGCTTTTTTTAATAATTTATCGTCGTTGAATAGCAAATGATCCTCTTTTTTATTATTATAATGAAGATGGATATGATTGATTTTGTTGGGAAACAATTTTAAAAACTCTGACCAATAGTTTATTGCATGTCCAATATCGAGAGTTAATCTTGCACTTGGAATTTTATCGAGTAAATTTTTCAATTCCTTTGGATCATTAAAAGGAAAAGAATCAGTATTCTCAATCGATAATCGAACCTTTTTGCTTTTACAAAAATCAGCTATTTTTATTAATGCTTTGTAATTTTCTGAGGGATGAATCGTAATTTTTCTCGCTCCCAAAAAAATGTAAATTTCAACATTCCTAAGAGCTTCTTTAATTTCTTCTCTTTTTCTTAAATCTATTTCCCAATGAAGATGTCCTAATATTTCAAATTTACTTAATCTATTTTTAATTTTTTTAAGATAAAAGCGATGATACTGTGTTAAATCGCGTTTTAGAGTTATTTCAATAAAATCAAAATATTTTTTTGCGAAATCAATTTCTTCTAAAAGATCGGTTTTAAAACTAGGCATATAACCAAAACGCATAATTTTAATAATATTAAAAATTCTTTTGCTTTTGAAAAAGAGCGTTTAATCTATTTTAACTTGAGTTTCTTTTTCTTTTGTTTTCTCTGGTTTTTGAGAAAGAGGGAGTTCAACAAAACAAGTAGTTCCTTTGTTTGGTCCTTCAG
>Ga0209162_1000706_pt1 | contig 35362 bp, 30 predicted proteins | sample YNPNPMetaG_FD_187121 | JGI IMG/M metagenome (GOLD analysis project Ga0209162, IMG submission 187121) | Anoxygenic and chlorotrophic microbial mat microbial communities from Yellowstone National Park, USA - YNP NP MetaG (SPAdes) (version 2) ...
CCTTTTGTGGGCGGTGGGAAAACCGCCGCCTCAGGTGCGCGCGCCTCCGGCGCGCACCCCGACAGAGACGCTCCAGCCCCGCAGGGGCTTCCACGCGCTCAGAGAGGGCTTCAGCCCGCACCCTCTCTCGTTGCGCGCTTCACGACGCCCAACCTCCCCCTTCGCCCCCTGTGGGAGCAGGGGGGATGAGGGGCAACCGCGCCCTCTTCACCCCTCCACTTTCCTGATCCCCAGCGGAACCAGCGCACCGTTATGCCAGATCCCTTCGACCTGCACCATCCCGTAGCGCACCGCGCCGCCAGGGGCTGCGGTGAGGCGTGCCAGGAGCGCGGCATCGCGCAGCGGCGCCCGCAGTTTCACCTGGCGCGCCTGGGGCGCTGGCGCACCGCCGGGATCAAGCGCCTCGACGAGCACCGCTTCGCTGGCGCTGGCAACCAGCGCGCCGGTCACCCGCACCGCCTGACCGGATGGCAGCAGCGCCGCCAGCAACGCGACCGTCGTTTCCTGCCATGGGAGCGGCGTGATGGTCGGCGCGCGCATCCGGTAACCAAAGGCGCCCTCCGGTCCGAATGCCCCCGGTCCTTCCAGATCACCACTGACGACGACCGCCAGGTACTGCGCATCGCCGGAAGGCTGAGCGCGCCTGACGATATCGGCGAGCCGGTCATCGGGATCGAGCCACACCTGGCGATCAGGCGGATCGGTGGGGAGAGGGGTTGCGCCAGCGCTGAAACTCAACCCTGCAACCAGGCGCGCGCCGCTTGCGTCGATCAGCAGGTACGCCCCGATGGGTCCTGATCTTCGAGGCGAGGCGAGCGCCGTGTCGAGGGGAATAAACGTCGGTGCAGGAAGAGAAGCGTCGCCTGGCGACTGACTGCATGCCGCCAGAACGATACACATTACCATGGAGAACATGAAGAGCTTTTGCATACCCTGGTATCGTACCACGAAAGTGTCAGACAGATGTTTGATAGGTTTTGACAGCTTTCACAGGGTATTTGAAGGGATCTCCCTGCTATACTCGCCCGTAACAAACTACGGAATGTGCAAAACATCACAGGAGAAACAACACGCATATGGGAACGCGCAACTCACGGATCAGCGGGTTCTATCACCTCAGCCCCCGCGAACGCCTGGAAGTCGTCCGGTCTTTCGACGGGCTGAACGATGAGGATCTGCGCCAGCTCCACGGCGGCAATGGCGCCCTGACCGTCGAGCGCGCTGACAAGATGATCGAAAACGTAATCGGCACCTTTGAACTGCCGCTTGGTATTGCGACCAACTTCCTGATCAACGGACGCGATGTGCTCATCCCGATGGTGGTCGAGGAGCCATCGATCGTGGCAGGCGCAAGTTATGCGGCAAAACTGGTTCGTGATGGCGGCGGGTTCCAGGCCAGTTCAACCCCGCCCCTCATGATCGGTCAGGTGCAACTGGTTCATGTTGCCGATCCGCAGCGCGCCCGCTACGACATCCTGGCGCAGCGCGACGCTCTTCTGGCGCTTGCCAATCGCCAGAGCAGCAGCCTGGTGGCGCTCGGCGGCGGCGCCAAAGATATCGAGGTGCGCTTCTTTGAAACCAGCCCGATGGGACCAATGCTGGTGGTGCACCTGATCATCGACTGCCGCGACGCGATGGGCGCAAATGCAATCAATACCATGGCGGAAGCGGTGGCGCCGATGCTCGAAGAGATCAGCGGCGGCAAGGCGTACCTGCGTATCCTCTCGAACCTGAGCGACCGACGCCTGGCGCGGGCGCGGGCAATCGTGCCGGCGAAGTCGCTGGCGCGCGATGGTCTGAGCGGCGAGGAGGTTGTCGAAGGTATTCTGTGGGCGTATGCGTTTGCGGTCGTTGATCCGTACCGCGCCACAACCCACAACAAGGGGATTCTGAATGGCATTGACCCGGTGCTGATCGCCACCGGCAACGACTGGCGCGCTGTTGAAGCAGGCGCGCACGCCTACGCTGCCCGCAACGGTCGGTATACATCACTGTCGCACTGGGAACGCGACGCGCACGGTAATCTGGTTGGCACGCTCGAAATGCCGCTCGCAGTCGGCGTTGTCGGCGGTGCGACGAAGGTCCACCCGGCGGCTCAGGTGGCGCTCAAACTGATCGGGGTCGCTCACGCGCACGAACTGGCAGAGATCTGCGTCTGCGCCGGTCTGGCGTCGAACCTGGCTGCAATGCGCGCCCTGGCAACGGAAGGCATTCAGCGGGGGCATATGAGCCTGCACGCACGCCAGATCGCGCTGGCTGCCGGCGCGCAGGGTTCCGAGGTGGATATCATTGCGGCACGTATGGTGCAGGAACGCCAGATTAAGCCAGCACGCGCCGAAGCGCTGCTGGCGGAATTGCGCGCTTCTGGAACGTGGCAGGCGCCCTCCGCAATGGAACCGGATCACTCCACCGCAATGGTTGAAACCGCGTCTGCGTTCGGCAGGTAGGACGGGCAAGCCGCGCGTCTGATCCCGCGCTTCGTCAGACCACGCCGCACGGATGGCGAAGGGGGAAGATGACCGACGTTTGACATCATCTGACTGACGACCTGGAAGAGAACCCGGAACGCTGCATCCCATCGTTGTGATGTAACCACGTATGTGCAGACGCACGGTGTGCGTTCCGCGTTCTCTTTTCGTGTGTCTGGAGGAGCATTTCTTATGATGAAGCCTGAACGACCTGTCGGTATCACCGGGTATGGCGTCTACATCCCGCGCTTTCGTATCGCAGCGCGTGAGATTGCCCGCGTCTGGGATGGCGCTGGCGGAACGCCGGTCGACTCGAAGAGCGTGCCCGGTCCCGACGAAGATACGATCACGATGTCGATCGAGGCGGCGCGCAATGCGCTGGCACGGGCGCACATCACGCCCGATCGTCTGTCGGCAGTCTGGGTTGGCAGCGAAAGCCATCCCTACTCGGTCAAACCGTCTGGCACGCTGGTCGCCGAGACGCTCGGTGCAACGCCGTGGATCAGCACAGCCGATTGGGAATTCGCCTGTAAAGCCGGTTCTGAAGCACTGACCGCTGCGATGGGGATGGTCGGCAGCGGCATGGCGGAGTATGTGCTTGCGATTGGCGCCGACACGGCGCAGGGTCGTCCAGGCGATGCGCTGGAGTACACCGCCGCAGCCGGCGCAGCTGCGCTGATCGTCGGTCCGGCGATGGATGCGGTCGCGGTCATCGAGGGAACTACCTCGTATGTGACCGACACCCCTGACTTCTTTCGCCGCGCCGATACAGCGTACCCGGTGCACGGGCATCGCTTCACCGGCGAACCCGCCTATTTCGGCACGGTGCGCAGCGCAGCCGAAAAGTTGCTGCACGACCTGGGCGCAAAGCCGTCGGACTTCACCTACGCCGTGTTTCACCAACCAAATGCGCGCTTCCCGCAGACGGTAGCGCGACAACTGGGGTTCACGCCGCAGCAGATCGCGCCGGGATTGCTCTCGCCGAAGATCGGCAATGCCTATTCCGCCGCCGCGCTACTGGGTCTGTGCGCCATTCTCGACGTGGCGCAACCAGGCGATACGATTTTTGTGACCACCTACGGCTCAGGCGCAGGCTCAGACGCCTATGCGCTGCGGGTGACCGATGCGCTGCCGGGGCGTCGTGAGCGCGCACCGTTGACCGCTGCCTATCTGGCGCGCGAAACGTTTGTCGATTACGCCGTGTACGTCAAGTGGCGCGGCAAACTGGTGATGGAGTGATGGTTATGCGACATGTCTATATTATTGGAACCGGCGCAACGCCGGTTGGAGAACACTGGGATCGCAGCCCTGCGTCACTCGCAATCGAGGCGTTGACTGGCGCGCTGGGAACTATCCCTGCATCACGGATTGGCGCCCTCTATGTTGCCAGCGCCCTCAGCGGAGCGTTGCACACTCAGAGTCAGATGGCCGCGCTGATCGCAACCGCCGCTGGCATCCCCGGTGTCGAAGCCGTGACCGTCGAGGCAGGCGGCGCGTCGGGTGGAGTGGCGCTGCGCCAGGCATGCCTGGCCGTTGCAGCCGGTGCAGTCGATCTGGCAATGGTTGTTGGCGTCGAAAAGGTGACCGATGTGCTCGATGCGCGGCGCGAAGCGGCGCTGGCGCTGGCTACCGACGTTGATTGGGAAGCCATTCACGGCGTGACGCTGACTGCGTTTTGGGCGTTGCTTATGCGGCGCTACATGCACGAGTACGGCTACACTGCCGACGATTTTGCGCCCTTCCCGGTCAATGCTCACGCGAATGGCGTTGCCAATCCGCGTGCAATGTACCGTTTTGCGATTACTGCCGAAAAGGTGCGCAGCGCCCCAATGGTTGCCGAACCGCTCGGATTGCTCGACTGTTCGACCGCTGCCGATGGCGCAGCTGCTGTGCTGATCGCCAGCGAAGGTCTGGCGCACGAACTCTGCGCCACGCCGGTGCGCATTGCAGGCTCGGCGACGGCGACTGACACGCTGGCGCTGCACAGCCGTCCCGATCCACTGTGGTTCCCGGCGGCGGCGTACTCCGCAGCAGCGGCGCTTCGCACAGCGCGCCTGACGCACAGTGACGTACAGGTATTCGACGTGACCGACCCGCACGGCATCGCAGCCGCGCTGGCGCTTGAGTCGAGCGGATTCGCCGAACGCGGAACAGCCGTGGCGCTGGCGCGTGAAGGCGCAATCACGCCGAAGGGGCGGCTGCCGCTGGCAACCGGCGGCGGTTGCAAGGCACGCGGCGATGTGGTTGGCGCCAGCGGCGTGTATCAGATTGTCGAACTGGTTGCGCAGTTGCGCGGTCAGGCAGGCGCAGCGCAGGTGAACGGCGCGCGCGTCGCACTGGCGCAGTGCATGGGCGGCATCGGCGCCACGGTCGCAACCCACATTCTCACACTCGAATGAGGTGGAGGTTCAACGATGGATCTGGCAAAACACTGGCGTCTTCGCCATGCGCGATACCGTCTGGAGGGGCAACGCAACCGGCTCACCGGTGAAGTGCGTTTTCCGCCCGCGCCGCCGCTTCCGGGCGAAACTGAAGAGACATGGGAGCCATACATCCTGAAAGGACGCGGGCGCGTCTACTCGTTCAGCGTTGTGCGCCAACCGCCGGAAGGGTTCGAAGATCAGCCACCGTACCTGGTGGCGCTTGTGCGTCTGGATGAAGGACCGCTGGTGACCGCACAACTCACTGACTGCGATCCTGATCAGGTCGCAATCGATATGCCGGTCGAAATGGTCACACGCCGCCTGCGTGCTCTGGGACCGACGGGTCTGATCGTGTACGGCTACAAATTCCGCCCGATTGTGTCGTAGCGTGACCTGGCGTCGTCGCAACGGCGCCGGGACCCGGCGGAAGGTCATATCACCGCAGCGGCGCGACGCGCGAAGGTTGTAAGATGACCCACCCGCAGGCTGCGAGCCTGCGGGTGGGTGTCATACAGCCCCGCAGAGGGGACGTCTCCAGCTGCGCTTCTGCCCCACAATAGCAGGTGGGCAAAGGCAGTACCTTTGCCCACCCACCGGCGTACTCTTCACCCCTGATCAACCCACCGCAGGGAGCAGAAGCTGCGCTTCACCACATCGACCGCAGCACACCAACGACGCGCCCCTGAATATGAACGCGCGTCGCATCGACGTAGATCGGCTCCATAGTGACGTTGGCAGGTTGCAGACGCACCTTATCGCCCTCACGGTAGAACCGTTTGAGCGTCACAGCGTTATCGTCCTCGATGCGCACTGCGACCATCTGACCATTATCGGCAGTCTCCTGGTAGCGCATCAGCACAATATCGCCATCGTCGATCAGCGCATCGATCATCGAATGACCGCGCACTTTCAGCGCATAGACATTCTGCAATTTCTCAGGCGGCGCCACATCGACAGGAACCTCGATCATCTCGACGGCGGTGGTGCTCGTGTCTTCCGGGTTGGGCAGCGGCTGACCGGCGGTAATGACGCCCAGGAGCGGCACCCGACCGCCCTGCGCCCGGCTCAGGGGTATCGGTGTCATGTTCTTGATCTTGATGCCGCGCGATACCCTGCCGTCGCGATCAATCAGGCCTTTGCTCTCCAGAGCGCGGAGATTGTAGGCAACGACCGACGTCGAGGAAATGCGCAGACCATCCTGTATTTCGCGGATGGAGGGCGGGTAGCCATGTTCCAGGTTAAACTCCTCGATGAAGCCAAGAATATCGCGCTGCCGCGCCGAGAGTTGATCTGATGATCGCATACGTTCTGCCCTTTCATCTGGCGCCGTTCCACAGAACCGCAAGCCTGTTCGATAGAACTTTTGTGGTATGTTCATTATGACATAACACACCTGTTCTTGTCAAGCCCATATTTTCTACTTTTTCTCCTTCGCTGCGCCCGGTTTGCATCTCGTCGCGCGGTATAGTACAATGCGCGACTCGGAGCTACCGGGCAATGCCCTTAGCTTGAGGCGAAGGTATTTGCAATACGATAAGGAGCATCGATTTCAGTATGTCGGAAAAATTCACACTATCGCTCGAACCACGTTCGGTTTTGGGCAAGAAGGTCAAACGGCTGCGACACAGCGGCATCCTGCCGGCGACGGTCTATGGGAAGGGCGTCGAACCGATTGCTGTGCAGGTCGATGCGCGCAGTTTCCAGGCGATCTATCGCCAGGCCGGGCGCACCTCGCTGATCGAACTGCACATCGCCGGTCATCCACCGCTCGCGGCGTTCATCCATGCGTTGCAGCGCCATCCGGTGACACGCGATATTATTCATGCCGATTTCCGCGCCGTCGATCTGCGCCAGGAGGTGGAAGTGGCCGTCCCGCTTCATATCGAAGGGGAGTCGCCGCTTGTCGAAAGCGGCGAGGCAGTGCTGAACCAGGTGTTGAGTACGGTCGAGATCCGCGCGCTGCCAACCGCTATCCCTGCTCACATTACGGTTAATGTCAGCGCACTCGATTCGTTCGACAAGAGTATCCACGCGCGCGATCTGACGCTGCCGTCCGGCGTAACACTGGTGACCCCCGGCGAGGAACTGGTGGTGAGTCTTGCGCATATGCGCGCGACTGAGAGCGAAGAGGAGGGAGCAGCCGCCGAAACCCCGGCTGAGCCGGAACTGGTGCGCGAACGCCGCGAGTCGAAGGAAGAGGAAGAAGAATAGTCGTCTTTCCCCAGGAATCAAAAAACCCTCGCAATTGCGAGGGTTCTTTGTTTGCCTTGGGCATCACCGCGGATGGACTTAGCGCACCACCTCGACGGTGATGCCCTTACGCTTATTACTCATGGGCATCACCTCCTTTACGCCTGAACGGCAATTCTGAAGGATTGACATTGCAAATATACCGAAAATCGCCTCGCCTGTCAAGCGCCATTTTCCGGGTGTCGCTACGGGGTCGCCAGTGTCGGGGTTGCCGGCACAGGAGTTTGATCCGCCGTCCCTGCAATGATAGTCGGCGTTGCCCGCAACGATGGCGATGTATCCACCAGCGAGGGGATGATCAGCGGTTGCCCGACCTGCAATGAATCAGGATCGGTCAGGCCGTTGGCAGCCATGATCTCGGCAACTGTCGTGCCGAATGCAATTGCCAGGTCGCTCAGGGTATCACCCGGCTGAACGATGTACAGCCCGGCTGGCGTCGGTGAGGGAACGAGCAATGTGGCGTATGCGGTCGCAGTGGCGTCCACATCCAGCGTCGGCGCGGGGGTGATCTCAAGAATGACCGGCGCCGTCGGGCGCGGGGTTGTTGGTTGTGGCGGCGCAGGGAGTGTGCATGCCGACAACCATGCCGTCAGGATCAGGATCAGAACAATGCGGATCATACGATGTCCGATATACTGGCAGATACTCGTCAACCAGAATGCCATCGCAGATGTGTACCTGTTTATACCTGGGGTAACACACACACACCCCGGAGCAAGGGCGGGACGCCCTCATTACGTCTGTGAGGGCAAGACACCCTCGCCCTCAAATGTAAACTTTTATACAAATGTGCAATCTTGACGCGCGCCAGGGAGCGTGCTATCCTCAGCGGCGCGCAGGAGATGGGGGAGAGGAGTATTCTTATCGTCTCACTCTCCCCCTATCGGTGCTCGGAGTACGTCAGGTCAGCATTTATTTCTTCTTCTTCGTTGTTGCCTGTTTCTTCTGCTTGCTGACGTTTTTTGGACTTTTGTCGCCCACACACGGCTCCTTTCTGCGCCGCAGCGCCACTGCTGACGATACTGGTCATTATAGCACGAGGTTTATCACTTGGTATGCGGATCGCGCTCGACCTGCGCTTTGTCAATGATCACTTTCCGGGAATCGGACGCTATGTGTTCAGCCTGGCGTCGGCGCTGGTCTCCCCGGGCGCGCTGCACGAGTTTGTGTTCCTCTTCACGTCGGATGCGCCGCGCCACGCTTCTGGACGTCCTGACTCCTTCACCGCTGCAAATACGCGCTACGACCTTGAGCGCCTGCTGCGTGCGTCGCAGGTGCAGGCGCTTGCCGCTCCGCCTCCCTTCAGCGTCGCCGGACAGATTGCTCTTCCTGCGTTGCTGCGGCAGGCGCGCGCCGATCTCTACCATGCACCCTACTATCTCTTTCCCTATGCCGGTCTCCCGTGCCCTGTCGTGGTGACGCTCTATGACATCATTCCGCGCCTCTTCCCCCGTGAGTCGTCGCTGCGCGCACGCATGTTCTTCGATCTCTCGACCTGGCTGGCGCTGTGGTCGGCGCGACGGGTTATCACGCTGTCGCGCTGCGCACGCGACGATATTGCCCGCGCATACCGCGTGTCGCCTGCGCGCATCGATGTGGTGTACGGCGCCACCGATGCGCGCTTCCGACCTGCCGACCCCGCAATCGTGGCGGAGGTGAAAACACGCTATCGCCTGCCAGACCGCTACATCCTCTGTGTGGCATCCGACAAGCCGCACAAAAACGTTGGTACTCTGGTAGAAGCGTGGCGCAGGTCGGCTTCTGGACGTTGCGAGGCAGCGCCTTTGCTCGTGCTCGCCGGTCACCGTGACCGTGGGATGCTATCCTTTGACCATCCCGCCATTCGTGATCTGGGAGCGGTTGCGGAAGCCGATCTTCCCGCTCTGTACAGCGGTGCGTTGCTCTTTGTCTATCCGTCGCGCTACGAAGGGTTCGGCCTGCCGCCGCTGGAAGCGATGGCGTGCGGCGCAGCCGTGATCTGTAGCCGCGCTGGAAGTCTGCCAGAGGTCGTTGGCGATGCAGCGTTGCTGATCGATCCCGACGATCCGGGGGCGCTGGCAGCGGCAATCGACCGCGTCCTGGCCGACCCGGCGCTGCGTGCGGCGTTGAGCGATGCCGGACGTCGGCGCGCTGCAACGTTCTCGTGGCGGCGCGCCGCCGAGGAGACGCTGGCAGTCTATGCGCGGGCAGTACGATGAGGGTATTCGCCCCCTCATCCCCCCTGCCCCTTTCTCCCACACGGGGAGAAGGGGGAGTTTGGGTGTCCTGATGGCTGAAACGGGAGAAGGAGCACAACGTATGTCTCTCGCCGATCTGCGGAAAGAGTATACCCTGCACGGGTTGAGCGAATCCGACCTCGACCCCGACCCGCTGCGCCAGTTTCAGCACTGGTTCGATCAGGCGCTCAACGCCGGGTTGATTGAACCGAATGCCATGACCCTGGCAACCGCCACCCCCGATGGCAAACCATCAGCACGGATGGTGCTGCTCAAGGGAGTGAATGCTGGCGGGTTCGTCTTTTTCACCAACTATGAGAGCCGGAAGGGATTGGAACTGACAGCCAACCCGTGGGCGGCGCTGGTGTTCTACTGGCCCGAACTGGAGCGCCAGGTGCGCATCGAAGGGCGCGTCGAACGGGTCGCACCGGAAGAGTCCGACGCCTATTTCGTCTCACGACCAAACGGCAATCGCATTGGCGCATGGGCATCGCGCCAGAGCGCGGTCATCAGCAGTCGCGCCGAACTGGAACAGCGCGTCGCCGAACTGGAGGCGCACTACGCCGACCGCGACATCCCGCGCCCGCCATACTGGGGTGGGTTCCGGGTCATTCCCGATATGATCGAGTTCTGGCAGGGACGCCCCAACCGCATGCATGATCGCCTGCGCTACCGGCGCACCAACGACGGATGGATTATCGAACGATTATCGCCATAACACTGGAGTACTCCCATGAACCCAATGCTGGCACGTCTCGGCTTTCGCCCCGATGACCGGGTCGTCATCATCCACGCCGACGATCTCGGCATGTGCCACGCGACCATTCCTGCCGTCGCAGAACTTTTCGACGCGGGGCTGGTCTCGTCGGCAGCAACGATGGTTCCCTGCCCCTGGTTTCCGGCAGTCGCCGCCTATGCCCGCTCTGCCTCAACCGCCGACATCGGCGTCCATACTACGTTGACCTGCGAATGGGACGCCTGTCGCTGGGGTCCGCTCAGTACACGCGAACCGGCATCCGGGTTGCTGGACGATGAAGGATACTTCCACCGCACGACCGCCACGGTGCAGGAGCGTGCCGATCCGGTTGCGGTTGCTGCGGAACTGAATGCTCAGATCGATAAGGCGCTCATAAGCGGTATCGACGTGACCCATATTGATTCGCATATGGGCGCAGTGTTTGCCCCTCATATGCTGCCGGTGTACCTGGCTGCTGCGGCGCGCGTGCATGTGCCGCCGCTTGTGCCGCGCCTGAGCGAGGAACGCATGCGTGAACAGGGCATGCCAGACGAGATGATCGCCTTTGCGCGTGAGAGCGCGCAACACCTGGAGGCGCAGGGGGTGATGATGGTCGATGATCTGATCTTCATGCCGCTCGACCGGCATGAAGATCGGATCGAGACGGCAAAACAGGTGCTTGGCACAGTGAAACCAGGGCTGACGTACCTGATCATCCATCCGGCGATTGACACGCCGGAACTGCGCGCCATCGCCAGCGACTGGCGCGCCCGCGTCGCGGATTACCAGGCGTTCTGCAGCGCCGAACTGCGCACCTGGGTCCGTGAGCAGGGCATTCAGGTCATCGGCTGGCGCCCGATACGCGATGCACTGCGCAGTCGGTAATCATCCGGTATCCTCCTGTTTCTCCTGGGAGGGAAGGCATCTTGCCCTCGTCGACGCGATGAGGGCCAGACGCCCTCACTTCCAGGCGCGTGGGTTACCCCAGGTGTGAACAGTTACCAGAATACAGGTTTTTCATCCGTTATATCTCATCCGGCATCTCAACCCCGAGTTCACGCAGTTTTGCCCGGGTTGCTTCACGGGCGGCGCGTTCGGCTTCCGCCTCCGTCGGCGCAAGCCGACCGTCGGGGAGCATGAGGCGGAGCAGAGCGCCGTCGGGTACGAGCCAGCATTCCAGTAGCAGTTCTCACAAAGGTTGAACCTGATGGACGAGGTTGAACACTCCTGGGAACTGCGCGCCCCACGCGGTGACCGAAATAAATTTCGGTCTACACTCCGCTGGACGCGGGCGTCTCATGCGACAAGGCAGACCTGGACGAAGGTCAACGTATCTGAGAACTGCTACAGTTCATCGCTCCAGATACGTCCCCGGGCGTCGGCATCGCCTTCGACAACGCGGTCGCCTGTGCAGCGCCAGACGCGCAGCCGCCCCATTGCAGCGGGCCAGTACGAACATCATCCGTCAGGCTGGTTCTGGTTCTTTTTGCGCGACACGCTGGAGCGCCGCATCCGCCCGCGTACATAACCGCCGCGAAACGCCAGCGCCAGGAGGAATACCAGCAGGATGAAAATAATCAACGCCTCGCCCCAACCGATTGTCATGATACTGCTTTCCAGTGCGCTGGTTCAATCCAACGCGGCACAGAATGAGTGATTTTCCGCATTCCAGAACGCTTTTGCCCTTCATCCCCCGCCCCCTTCTCCCATAAAGGGAGAAGGGGGAGTTGTGCGTCCTGATGTCTGAAACGAGAGAGGGTGCGGGCTGATGGTCTTTGAGTAAATAATCCGCCATAGTCCGCGCAGGCGGGCTTTGCATTCCATAGCCGAGGGCTTCAGCCCCACGGCAAGGGCGCATACCAGATTTATTTCTCAATCTCCATAAGCCCTCCCTGAGCGCGTGGAAGCCCCTGCGGGGCTGGAGCGTCTCTGCCGGGGTGCGCGCCGGAGGCGCGCGCACCTGAGGCGGCGTCTCTCCCGCTCCTGGAGTGGGGCGCACGATTCTGTCCCGCGCAGGCGGGCTTCGCCTCGCCGGGGACTTTCGCCTGACGGCAAGCGATGCATGCCGGATTTATAGCAGTTCTCACAAAGGTTGAACCTGATGGACGGGGTTGAACACTCCCGGAATCGCACTCCCCACGAGGCGACCGAAATAAATTTCAGTCTACACTCCGCTGGACGCGGGCACCTCGCGCGACACGGCGGACAGGAACAATGGTCAATGTATCCGAGAACTGCTATAAATGCTCAATCTCCATAATTCCGGTCTACACTTCGCTGGGAAGAGCGCGCCCCACGCGATGACCGAAATAATGGTCTTTGAAGAAATAATCCGTCATAGCCCGCGCAGGCGGGCTTCGCCTTGCATAGCCGAGGGCTTCAGCCCGACGGCTAGCGCGGGATAGCGGATTTATTTCTCAATCTTCATCAGCCCCACGGCTCGCGCGGTAGAGCGGATTCAATGCTCAATCTCCATCAGCCCGACGGCTCATTCGGCAGAGCGGATTCAATGCTCAATCTCCATCAGCCCCACGCCAGGCGCACCTATCACCTATCACCTATCGCCTATCGCCTCTCGCCTATTCAAAAGCGGAGTCAATGTCATCACGCGCTCGCCTGCGGCACACCCGGGGACGCACCGTTGTTCGGGCGCGCCACATACTGTTCCATCAACGCAATCGACTCGGGGGCGCGCCAGCAGGCGACGAAGTGCCCATCACCGTAATCCTGGAAGGGCGGCTCTTCGACTTTGCAGCGTTCGATGGCAATCGGGCAACGGGTGTGGAAGTGGCAACCCGGCGGCGGATTGAACGGACTGGGCACATCACCCTCCAGAATGATGCGTTGCCGTTTGCGCTCGACGGTCGGATCAGGAATCGGCGCTGCTGACAGAAGCGCCTGGGTGTAGGGGTGCATCGGCATGGAGTAGAGTTTCTTCCCCTTCGCCAGTTCGACCACCTTCCCCAGATACATCACCGCCACGCGGTCGCTGATGTGCCTGACCACCGCCAGACCGTGCGCAATGAACAGGTAAGTCAACCCAAGGCGATGTTGCAGGTCTTCGAGCAGATTGAGCACCTGCGCCTGGATCGATACATCGAGCGCCGATACCGGTTCGTCGCACACGACAAATTCCGGTTCGACCGCCAGTGCGCGTGCAATGCCGATGCGCTGACGTTGACCGCCGGAAAACTCGTGGGGATAGCGATTGATAAAATAGGGGTTAAGACCGACGAGTTCGAGCAGTTCCTGCACCCGCTCACGGATGGCTGCCTTCCCCTGACGCAGATTATGGACGGCAATCGGTTCGCCAATGATATCGCCCACCGTCATGCGCGGATTGAGCGACGCATACGGGTCCTGGAAGATCATCTGCACCTTGCGTCGCATCCGGCGCAACTCTTCCCCCTGGAGGCGGGTCAGATCGGTTCCCTGGAACAGCACTTCGCCAGCAGTTGGCTTGTAGAGTTGCAGAATGGCGCGACCGGTGGTGGATTTCCCGCACCCGCTCTCCCCCACCAGCCCCAGGGTTTCGCCCCGTTTGATCGAGAATGTCACGCCATCGACGGCTTTGACATAGCCAACGGTGCGCTTGATAATCGCCCCTTTTGTCACGGGGAAGTGCATCTTCAGGTTCCGTACCTGGATCAGATCGGTCGACGTGGCGCTCATATCTCTACCCTCTCACTGCTCATCATCGCATCGCTATGCAGGCACTTCGCCGCCGGTTGTGGGGAGCGGCGTTTCGAGCGTAATATCGAACAGACAGGCAGCCTTGTGACCTGGAACCACCTCGCGCAACGGCGGAACCTGCTGATCGCAGGCGCCGGGGATGAAATAGTCGCAGCGCGGACTGAAGGGGCAGATCTGCGGCAGGTTGATCAGGTCGGGCGGCAACCCGCGAATAGGGGTCAATATTCGCCCTTCCGCCTCATCGAGGCGCGGGATTGAACGCAGCAGACCAATCGTATACGGCATGCGGGGACGGGCAAAGATCTCGTCGGTGGGACCCTCTTCCACCACCCGCCCGGCATACATCACGATCACCCGGTCTGCCATCCCGGCGACGACGCCAAGGTCGTGGGTGATGATGATCACCGCTGTGCCGAGTTCGTGCTGCAGCCGCTGGATGAGTTCGAGGATCTGCGCCTGGATCGTCACGTCGAGCGCAGTTGTCGGTTCATCGGCGATCAGCAACTCCGGGTTGCACGAAAGCGCCATTGCGATCATCACGCGCTGACGCATCCCGCCGGAGAACTGATGCGGGTAGTCATCGAGACGCCGCGCAGCACCCGGAATACCGACCATCTGCAACAGTTCGACCGCCCGGTTGCGCGCTTCTTTAGGCGTCAGTTTCATATGCAGTTCGAGCGACTCGGTGATCTGGCGCCCGATGGTCAACACCGGATTGAGCGACGTCATCGGGTCCTGGAAGATCATGGCGATCCGGTTGCCGCGAATGTGGCGCATTTCTTCTTCGGTGTAGTCGAGCAGGTTGTCGCCATCGAAGATGATCTGCCCGCCGACGATCCTGCCCGGCGGGTTGGGTATGAGGCGCATGATCGAGAGGGACGTAACGCTCTTCCCCGAACCGCTCTCGCCGACGATGCCGAGAGTCTCACCGCGATCAACGTGGAACGAAACATTATTGACGGCTTTGACGATCCCGTCCTGGGTCTTGAACTGAGTCTCAAGGTTCTTGACGACGAGCAGCGGTTGCGACATAGGCGCTCTCCTTTATGGTGAAACCTCGTATGCAAAATGGCAGGCTGACCAGTGACCGGGCGCTTTTTCTTCAAATACCGGTTCGACCTCGCGACATATGTCGCGCGCCATCCAACAGCGCGGATGGAAGCGGCACCCCTTCGGCGGATTGATCGGACTCGGCACATCCCCCTGGAGAATGATCCGTTCGCGCCGGATAGTCGGGTTTGGGATGGGAATGGCGGAAATCAGCGCTTTGGTGTACGGATGGAGCGGGCGGCGAAAGAGTTCCATCCGATCCGCCAGTTCGACCATCTTGCCCAGATACATCACGCCCACCCGGTTGCTGATGTGCTCGACGACGCTGAGATTGTGCGCAATGAAGAGGTAGGTGAGACCGAACTCCTGCTGCAGATTGCGCAACAGGTTGAGCACCTGCGACTGGATCGACACATCGAGCGCCGACACCGGTTCATCGCACACGATCAGTTTCGGGTTCATCACCAGCGCGCGCGCAATTCCGATCCGCTGACGCTGACCGCCGGAAAACTCGTGCGGGAAGCGTTCCATATGACTGGGATGCATACCGACCTTCGCCAGCACCTCGCGCACGCGCTCGATACGCTCGGCTTTGCTGCCGATGCCGTGGATCGTCAACCCTTCCGCTACACTCTCGCCGATCGTCATGCGCGGATCGAGGGAGGCATACGGGTCCTGGAAGACGATCTGCATATCGCGGCGCAGCGCCTTCAACTGACTGCCTGAGGCGGCAAGCACATCCTTGCCATCGAAGATCACCTCACCATCGGTTGCCTTCTCCAGTCGCAGGATCGTGCGTCCAGTCGTGGTTTTGCCGCACCCGCTCTCGCCGACCAGACCCAGGGTTTCGCCGCGTTTGAGGGTGAAACTGACGCCGTCGACGGCTTTGACGACCGCAACGGTACGGCGCAGGATACCGCCTTTGATCGGGAAATGCTTGACCAGATTATTGACTTCCAGCAGCGTATCGCTCGACACGCTGCGTTGCCCTGCTGTTGTCATAGAAATGCGTCCATTGATCAGGAGGTTTGAGCATCGGGAGCATACAGCCAGCACCGCACCTGCCGCCCGCCTTCCAGGTCGAACATCGGCGGCGGTTCATCGCAGCGCGCAAACCGTCTGGTGCAGCGGTCGGCGAAACGGCATCCGGTAGGTGGATTGATCAGGCTCGGCACAGTGCCAGGGATGGTCGCCAGTTCATCGACGATCTCACCCAGCACCGGGATCGACGCCAGCAACCCCTGGGTATAGGGGTGTTTCGGTTCGGCGAAAATGCTATACACATCGGCATATTCAACCACCTGACCGGCATACATCACAGCGACCGCGTCCACCATTTCGGCGACCACGCCCATATCGTGGGTGATCAGAATGATCGACGTATTGATCTTCTCGCGCAATTCGCGCATCAGATCGAGAATCTGCGCCTGGATTGTCACATCGAGCGCAGTTGTCGGCTCATCGGCGATCAACAATTCCGGGTTGCACGCCAGCGCCATCGCAATCATCACCCGTTGCGCCTGCCCGCCGGACAGTTCGTGCGGATACTGGTTAATGCGCCGTTCCGGGTCGGGCAGCCCCACCAGCGAGAAGAGTTCAACCGCGCGCCGGCGCGCCTCTTCGCCGCGCAACCCCTGGTGGATCTCCAGCGCCTCGATGAGTTGATCCCCCACCTTGAAGACCGGATTGAGGCAGGTGGTGGGTTGCTGAAAGATCATCGAGATGCGGTTGCCGCGGATATGGCGCATATCCTCTTCGCTCAGCGAACGGATATCCGTGCCATCGAAGATGATCTGCCCCTCGACGATCTTCCCCGGCGGGTCCTGGATCAGGCGCATGATCGAGAGCGACGTGACACTTTTGCCACAACCGCTTTCCCCGACGATGCCGAGCGCCTCACCACGGTGCACCGTAAGATCAATTCCATCGACCGCGCGCACCACGCCGGCTTCGGTAAAGAAGTAGGTTTTCAACCCTCGCACTTCGAGGAGAACATCGCCGTTTGCAGCTTTTTTGCGCGGAGTTGCTGCCGGTGCAGGAACAGATGAAGTCGTCACGTTTCTCTTACTTCTTGTTACAGTTTCAAGCGCGGATCAAGCGCGTCGCGCAACCCATCGCCAATAAAGTTGAACGCCAGCGAACAGAGAAAGATCGGCAAACCGGGGATGAGCGGCATCCACGGATGATTGAACATATAACTGGTTGCAAACCCCATCATATTCCCCCAGGTCGGCGTCGGGTCCTGCACGCCGAAACCGAGGAAACTGATCGCCACTTCGCTCACCAGCGCGCCGTTGAGACCGAGGGTAAACGCCACGATCAGCGGCGGGAAGGCATTCGGGAAGACGTGCTTGAGCAGAATCCACACATTCGAGCCGCCGAGTGCGCGCGCCGACTCGATGTACTGCATTTCGCGCACCTGAAGCACCATGCCGCGCATCAGACGCGCCACGCCGACCCAACCGAGCGACGCGAGCACCAGGATCAGCAACGCCACCTGGGTTGCCTCACGGTTGGGAACCGCCATGATCCAGGCGACCGGACCGATGATCCAGGACGGCAGAACGATCAGGTCGGCATTCTGGATCATGATCGCACTGAGGATCAGCAGGATTGGCAGGTCGGGGATCGTTGCCACGAACTCCATGATACGACTGATCGTGTTATCGACCCAACCGCCGAAGAACCCCGCCAGCAAGCCGAGGGTTGTACCGATGATCGCCACCAGCGTCGTCACTGAAATCGCCACCATCAGCGATACTCGCGCCGCATAGATCACGCGGGTGAAGAAATCGCGCCCCAGATGGTCGGTGCCGAGAATATGGAGTTGACCCGTGACCGGGTCAGCGCTCATTGGCGGGAGGCGGGTGCGGTTCAAGCCGATATCGTCACGCGGGAAGGGAGCGATCCAGGGCGCCAGGATCGAAGCGGTAAGGATCAGGATCAAAACCGCGAGACTGGCCATTGCCAGGCGGTGCCGGCGAAACCGGCGAAAGACAACCGCCCACTGTCCTTCAGAGCGCGTCTGCAACCGATCAAGCGCGCCAGGCGCCGCTGGCGCCGATGTTGTCGTGGCCATGGTTACGTTCTGCTCCTCACGTGAGCCGGATGCGCGGATCGACAACCGTGTACAGGATGTCGGAAATGAGATAACCAATCAACACCAGAACGGTACTGATGAACAGGATCGACATGGCAACCGTATAGTCGCTGCGTCCAAGCGCATCAACCAGCAACCGCCCCATACCGGGCCAGTTGAACACCGATTCGGTAATGGCTGCGCCAGCAACCAGCGTTGGCAGCACCCCCGCGAGCAGGGTCACGAACGGGATCAACGCATTGCGCAGCGCGTGCCTGGTAATCACTGCCCGTTCGCGCACGCCTTTCGCGCGTGCTGTGCGCACATAATCCTGCCGCAGCACTTCGAGCATACTGGCGCGAATGAAACGGCTCCACCCCGCGATATTGAAAAACGTCAACACCGCGCACGGCATAATAAAGCGCAGGGTGCGATCAAGCGCCGAACCGGCCTGCACCGTCCCGACCCACGGAATATCGTAGTTGCGAATACCCTGCGCGCCGCCCGACGGCAGGTAGGGCAACCCGGCATCCTTCGCCAGCACCGAGAAGATCAGGATCGCCATGACCCCCATGAACAGGGTTGGCAACGATGACCCGATGAAGGTAATGCCGGTCATCACATAGTCGAAGCGCGAATACTGACGCACCGCCGAATAGATGCCCACCGGCACACCGATCATAATCGCCAGCAACGTCGAAACACCCATCAATTGCAGCGTATACGGCAGGCGGCTCATCAGCAGATCGCTGATCGGGCGATCACGCGCAATCTGCTGCGACAGACCGAAGTCGCCGAACAGAATGCCGCGGCTCGTGCGACGTTCCGCCAGGTCTGCCAGTGTTACCACCCGGACGCACCCTTCCTCGATGATCTCAACCGTGCCATCGGGGTAGCGCAGGCGCACCTGACCGGGGATCGCACACCCGACGACTGTGTCCGGCGAGATCAGATTCATCCCGCCGATCTGTACAGGACCGGCAGGGAAGCCGATCAACCAGCGGGTAAAGCGGATGGGGAGATAGAGATCAAGTTCATAGCGAGCTTTCAGGCGCGCAATATCTTCTTCGGTCACCCGGCGCTGCCCGGTATTCTGCATCTGCTGCAAAAACAACAACGGCCCGCCTGGCGCAAGGTACAGCAACGAATAGCCGAGCATTGCCGAAAGAATGGTCACAACAACCATTTGGATCAGGCGGCGGATCAGATACGTCGTCATGCCACATTTCCCATACGAATGCGCTGAGCCGGTTAACGTTCAATTATATATGAATGCGCGTGCAGGGACAAACCCCGCACGCGCCTTTTTGCCCCAACCGATTTACCGGACGAACAGATTCATATCCATGTGCTCCCAGGTCGGGCTGGCATCGGTCCTGGCTTCGATCTTGCCCTCCGCCGCCGCCTTGAGCACCGTCTCCACCTCCGGACCGGCGCCAAGCGTCGCCTTCTCAAGAATGTCAACCTCGCCGGTCAGCAGCGCTGCCACGGCTGCATTGGTGTCGGCGTAGAACTGGATGATAACATTCTTGACCTTCGGCGCGCCGAGCACGAAGTTCGGGTTGGCCTCGAACTTCATGAACTCGCCCTTCTTCCACTCCTTCAGAATGTACGGACCATACCCCAACGGGATTTCAGCGACTTCCGGCAGGGTCGCCCACTCTTTGGCAGGCACATCCGCCAGTTTCCGCCCGTCCGAAACGGTCACATGCGAGGGGTAACCGCCGTAAGGAGCAGTGTAGTAAATTGGCCACTGCACGCCCGGCAGGAACTTAATGGTGTAGCTGGTATCGCTGTTGAAGGTAACGCCGTTGAGATTATCGTGCGACTCGCAGAAGGTAAGGCTTACATTGCCCGAATCGGGATCGCACGCAATCTTAACGCCCAGTTCAAGGTCGGCCTGCTTCAACGGCTCGCCGTCCGACCACTTGATGCCCTTGATCAGGTCGTAGGTGACGGTGAGCTGGTTCATCTTGACCGTGCCGCTCTCGTACTTGATCGTCTCACCGTCGGAGTTGATGATCTCGACGCCCGGCTTGAGTTCGACGGCGGCGCCTGTCGCGTCCCAGACCTTATCGCCCTCTTTGACTTCGACGACCTCATTCTTCGCCTTGCCGGACTCAATCGTCGCGAGACCATCCTGCAGCACCGGCTGGAAGTCGTAGCTATACTGGGTCGTCAGCACGCCCTCGAGCAGTTGCGCCGCCTGGCGCTGCACCGCCGCGCTTTCGACCAGCGTGAACATCGACGCCGGTTCCTGGGTGAAGCCCAGAATGATGGTATCGCCGTTGTCGGTGCGCTCCCATTCATACGCATTGGCAGTGATGTACTCGGTCGGGTCGGGCTTAAGACCCTTCAACGCCTTGTTCCAGCCATACGCCTCAAGGCGCTGGAACAGCGGCAGGCTGACCATGTCTTTGGTGAACTCGACCTGGAACGCCTTATAGTTCTTAATGCGCTCCTCGCGGTTCAGCGTATTGTTGGCTGCGGTGATCGCTTTGCTGGCGGTCTCGTTGCACCAGCCCATATAGTTCTGCCCGTTCCAGTTGTTGTCCGGCAGTGGAATCTGGTCACAGGCATACAGGGTGCGACCACCAGGATCGGCTTCGCCAACCCAGGCGAATGCGCCAAGTTCAAAGTCGCGCTGGCGCAGACCGGAGGCGCCGCCGAACCACCACGATGCCGGAGCGTGCTTGCGGATGATCTGGATTCCGCAGTTGTCGAGCAGTTGCTTCTCCAGCACGGTTGCCCAGGTGATGCGGAACTGCGCGTTGGTGGTGGTGAACTCGAGCGACAGCGGCACGCCATCCTTCGCACGCACCGTCGCGCCTTCAGCCAGTTTCCAGCCCGCCTCGTCGAGCAGCGCCTTGCCCTTTTCCGGGTCGAACGGATAGACCACGATGCCATCCGCTTCACCAGCTGCCGCCCAGTGCGTCTTCGGCAGGTTGGTATCCATCAGCAACGCTTGCTGCTGCTCCGGCGACAGGTAACTGTAGACCGACTGGATCAATTCGGGGCGGTTGGTGCAGTACGCAATCGCCTGGCGTACCCGCACATCGCTGAGGATCGGGTGCGGTGTGGTGAACGCCGCTGCTGGAGCAGCCGTCGGCGCCTCAGCCACAACCGTCTCGCGCACGACGACCGTCTCCCGAACCGGTTCTGCAGTCACGAGCACCGTTTCGCGGACCGGTTGCTGTGCCGTGCCGCCACCACCGCCGCAGGCTGCCAGGATCGGCGCAACCAGCGCGAGCAACAGGGTCAGCGCGATCTTCCTGTCGAGAATCTTCATGGAACAATACTCCTTTCTCAGGTCTTCCAGACCGGAGGACATCCCTCATCGACGTCCGCAAAGGAATCTGCAAACGACATGCAGGTTTGTGCGATAGGCAACCTCCTTGTTGATATGCTATCCGCTTATCAGGGACTCGCACCGGACATCGGCGCGAACGGTATGCATCCAGATACAGGCACACAGTGATGTCGCCAGGTTGCGTCCACACCGGATCAACTGGAAAAAGGCGGCGCCTCCCTGCTGGCGAGGATACGCAACATGCGCAGACAATCATTGTGTGCGCCCGGACGCGCCAGATTAACTCAACATCAACGGTTGCGCGAAATGGTAACACGCTGCTACAGGTATGTCAAGCCGAATACTGTGCATGCACAACCGTTGACAAGCCGCATTGAGGCGCTACAATAACATCATAAGCAGACAGGGCGAGACGATGTACGCGCTCTCTTCCACATCGGCGGCGCTTCCAATCATTCTGCACGCTTCACGCCTGCTTGCTGGCGAGCAGGCGCTTGAGATGCAACTGCCCGGCGTGTTCGATCTGCTGCGCACTGCCATTCCCTTCCACGATGGACGCCTGACCTGGTGGCGGCGTGAACCGATTGCAGCGTCAACTGGCGATCAGTGGTATGCGCCGAACGGCTGGAGTCTCCCATGGCACGATGATCTGTTGCACGAGGTTATTGCCCGTGGCGCTCCATGTCGTCGTATCGTGGAATCCGCCAGCGACCCGGCGTTTCACTATGGTGCGCCGATCATCTGGAACCGGCGTCTGTGGGGGGTGCTGGAACTGCGTGGCGACCATCAGATGATTATCGGCGACGAGGAACAGGCGCTGATCGATGCGCTGAGCCCGCTGCTGGCAGCTGCAATCGCGTCCAGTAGCAACACGAATATTGATACGCCAATCCTGACGACGCGCCAGCAGCGTGTGCTCGATGCCCTGCGCACTGAACTCGAAGCGCCGCTCGATCTTGGTGAGCTTCTGACCTTCCTGTTGCGCTGGGCGCTTGATGCGACCGGCGCCGAAGCCGGCGCGATCGGCGTGGTCGACCGTGAGCGCGGTGAAGTGACGCTTCAGGCATACGAAGGGTACGGCGCCAACCCGTTCAGCCGCGACGCTTTTGGCGAAACGCGGCGTCGCTGGAACTGGAGCATCGGCGTTGCGGGAAAGGTCGCGCGCACCGGACGTGCGATCCTCCTGCGTGATGTTTCCCACGATCCGGATTATCAGGCGCTCAATCCTGAGGTGCGCGCGGAACTGGCAATGCCAATCGGCGCCGATCAACCGCTTGCGGTGCTGATCCTCGATAGCCCGCGCTCAACCGCGTTTGGCGAGAGCGAAGTGGCATTCGTCAAGGCATTGTGCGACCTGGCAGTCAATCCGCTCCGTCGTGCGCTGCACTACCAGCAGTTGCTCGAAACCGGCACGCACCTGGGTCAGGTCTTCTCCAGCATTCCCAGCGGTCTGGCGTTGATGGATCAGCAGGGGCGCGTGTTGCGCTACAACCCGGCATGGCTGACGATCTGGGGGTTGCCGCCCGAATCGATGCGTGATCCGTTCTATGTGCCGCTCGACCTGGCGCCGCTGCTGCTGCCGCGGCTGCGTGATCCGCTGGCGTTGACCGGGATGTGCGCCGAAGGTCTGCGCGCTCCGACTGAAGTGCAGTCGTTGCTGGTGCGGCTGACCAACCCACATCAGGAGTTGATGCTCCTCTCGGTGCCGACGCGCGATAGTTTCGGTTCACTGACCGGTCGGTTGTGGATCGTCAGCGATGTGACGCGCGAACGCGAAGCCGATCGCCTGAAGAGTGAGTTCCTCTCGATCATCTCGCATGAATTGCGCACGCCACTGACATCGATCATGGGATACACCGAATTGCTGCTGGCGCGCGATTTCAGCCCCGACGAACGGCGCGAATTTGTGCAGACGGTGTACAATCAGGCGAACCATCTCTATCAGATCGTCGAGGATTTGTTGGGGGTGACGCGGCTGGAAGCCGGAAATGTGCGTCTCAATCAGTGGGCGGTGTCGCTGCGCCAGATTGTGAGCGACCTGACGACGCAGCTCAATAATCAGATCAGCGGCAAACATACAATGCTGATCGACATTCCGCCGCATCTGCCGCCCGTCTACGCTGATCGTGACAAGGTCCGGCAGGTGCTGGTCAATCTGATCACGAATGCGGTCAAATACTCGCCGAATGGCGGTGAAATCCGTCTCACAATCTCCGATAACGTTGAACTCCCGCCCGATCACCCGCGCGGGAAGTTTGTGCGCATCGCGGTGAGCGACCAGGGGATCGGGATTGCGCCGGAGGACCTGCCGCGCATCTGGGAGCGCTTCTACCGCGTCGATAACGGCAATACGCGCCGTATCGGCGGCACCGGTCTCGGTCTCTCGATTGCCAGGGCCCTGGTGGAACTGCACGGCGGTCGCATTTGGGCGGAGAGTAAACTCAACAAGGGCAGCACCTTCTACTTCACCCTTCCCGTGGCAACGGATCTGGTGCGGAGATAGGGGGTCAGTCAGGGGTTCTCTCAAGGGTGGATTTCTTGGGAGAGATGAGCGGTTTTCTGCATTCCTGTGCGCTTTTGCCCCTCATCCCCCCTGCCCCCTTCTCCCACACGGGGAGAAGGGGGAGTTTGGGCGTCCTGAAGCCCAAAACGAGAGAGGGAACGCAGGGGCTCCCAAAAAACCTGCCCCTGTGAGAGTTAGGGGTCAGGGATAACAAAGTATGGATATGCTCATATGGATTATCGCGCAGTTGCTGGAAGCGCTGGGGCGCTCGCCGAACGACTTTGAGATTGTGGTCAGTTGAGCATCGCTGTCCAGCGTCCAGCGTTCAACGTGTAACGGTAACCACCCCCAGATCGATCGGTCCGGCATCATTGATCGGCGTCATTGTCGTGGCATCGTACATGCCTGCCAGCAGGCGGTAGGTTCCCGGTGCGACCGTTTCGGGAACGAACAGGTCCTGATCATCGCGCACCAGGTCTCCCGGTGGCCATGCGCTGGTTGGGCGACGCCCTTCGAGCGGCGGCACGTCGCGCTGCGCAACTTTGTTTCCTGCTGCATCGACGAGGTGCACATACACGGTATAATCCAGTGGGAGCGGGCGCGTCGCGCGCCAGAAGAGCGCCAGCGGCAACACGCCGCCTGCCTGCACCTTTCCCGGATGGCGATATCCATCAAGCACAACCGCACCGGCGCCGAGCGTCGCTCCTGACGGTGTGCGTGGCTCGCTTGCCGCATCGGGCGCGCCGGTAGCGAAGATCGCCAGTTCAGGTCCGTGCCGCTCACCCGACCGCAGAAAGCGCGCCGCCGGTTCGCCAAAGGCATTCAGCGCCGCCACGCCCGTGTCTCGGTCAAGATTCACCACTACAAACCGAATGCCCTGCTCGCGGTACCAGGCGAGTTCGTGCCGGATGGCAGGCTCGCCGCCAACCGCCCGCAAACGCGGTGAAAGGATGAGGGTATTGTCCTCCAGCCAGACCCGTTCACCATCCGTTGTGCGCGCCTCCAGCCATTCCCCCGCCAGAATGCGTGTCGTTGGACGGGCGCGCAGCGTTTCGTCGTGGATCGCCTGCGCCAGCGGTTCAGCCATCAGAAGCGCAGCGACTGCCAGCAACAGCACAGTGCGGTTGCCGGTCAACCGGCGAACGAATGCAACCGGCGCCGGCGCCTCCCTGCTTGCGGATCGTACTGCCGCATCCCGCTGCGCGGTTGTCAACCAATCAACGATAGCAACAACCAGTGCTGCGGCAAGGATACACAGGAATGGCAGCAGCGGCATCGCATTGCGGAAGAACACCACCTTCACGCCGGTCAACTGCAACACTGCCGGAACAATCGCCGCGAGCACGAGCAGATCAGCGCGGGAGCGACGCACAAATGCCAGCGCTACCCCTCCCAGACATGCCCACGCCAGTAGCGTCCCTTCACGGGTCAACGCCCACCAGTAGAACAGCGCCGGTTGGTCCGACTCGGCGCCCGGATGCCCGTCGAACCGGTAATGTCTGATAATCCCGGCGAGATCGGTGAGAATGCGTGGCAGATCGCGCAGCCAGAACGGGACGCCAGGCGTAAAACCCAGCAGGAGGCCGGCGAGGGCGGCGAGGAGAAGGTTGAAGGTTGAACGTTGAACGTTGAACGTTGAAGGTTGGGGGGATGGTGGAACGTTGAGCGTTGAAGGTTGGGGGGATGGTTGAACGTTGAACGTTGAAGGTTGAGCGTTGAGCGTGGAACGTTGAGCGTGGAACGTGGAACGTGGAACGTGGAACGTGGAAGGTTGGGGGGATGGTTGAACGTTGGGGGTTGAAGGTTGCGCGTTGCGCGTTGAACGTTGAGCGTTGAACGTGGAAGGTTGGGGGGATGGTTGAACGTTGGGGGTTGAAGGTTGCGCGTTGAGCGTTGAAGGTTGAACGTTGAACGTTGAACGTTGAGCGTCAGATATGCGACGATACGCAGCCAGCACAATCGCCGCCAGCAGCGCGATCACGAGTGCGCCAGCGTTCCATTTGGTCGCTGTAGCGATGCCGACGCCAAACCCGGCGACGAATGCCAGCGCCAGCGTCGACCGGAGCGTTTCCCGCCCCCCGTCGTGTTCCGGCGCAACACCAAGCCGTGCGATAGCCAGGAATGCCAGCAACGTAAAAAACATCGCTGGCGTATCCGTGGTCACATAGTGCGCATCGCCAGCCACCGCTGGCATGACCGCGATCAGCGCAGCCGCCAGCAGTCCAGCCGTGCGCCCGTAGAGGGAACGTCCCGCCAGGAATGTCAGCGCAACAGCGCCCGTGCCAAGCAGGGCGGTCAACGCGCGCGCCCAGACATAGAACCGCACTGGATCGATGTCGGCAGGGGTGCGGTAGAGACCGGCGCCAGCACCCCAGAGAAAGTGGAACGTCGCCACGCCGACCTGCATGTAGGTGTAGAGTGGCGGGTACGTGTACGAAAAGGGAGTATACTCACCGGTGCGCAGCATGCGCATGGCTTCATCAGCAACCGCCCATTCATCGGGGTGCTCGAAGTACGGCAATCCGAAGCGCAATCCCCAGACCCGCAACCCCAGCGCCAGCGCAAGGATGCCGACCAGAGCCACTGCGGCGCGCGTCACACTCACCCGCGCCATCACCTGTGGATGCGCAAGGATCGATCCGAGCAACGCCAGCGCCAGCGCACCCTGCACCGGCGCGGCAGCAGCGCCGAGAACGCCGCGCCCCAGCGCCAGCGCCAGAAACAACGCCAGCGCCAGCACGCCAGGCGCACGCCGCAGCAGGCGTGGTCGATAACGCTGCGTTTGCGCAGCGACACGCGGTTCAAGCGGAACATTCGCCATGCCCGGCATTATACCATCGACACATCGCGCCGGATCGCCGGATCGAGAACCTCTGCATATCGATGCTGTGCGCCGCCAGATCTGGAGTCACTGCGACTGCCGCATTCGGAAGCGCCCACTATCCTGTGCTATGATACGTGACCGACATCATCGTTCGGTCAACGATCACCCGGCGAAATATCTGTCCATATGACCGACCGCTCTGCTCCACACCTGATACCTGCCGGCACTGCGCGCGTCGAACTGCGCGTGGTCAACTCGCGCTTCATCGGTTCCGCCGGTCCCGCCGCCGCTGTTGAGGAAGCGAAGGCATTCATCGCCGCCGTGCGTGCTGAGATGCCCGATGCGACGCACCACGTCTATGCGTATGTCATTGGGCATGGATCGAGCACAATCGAGGGCATGAGCGATGACGGCGAACCGTCTGGCACAGCCGGGCGCCCGGTACTGGCGGTCGTGCGCGGCAGCGGGTTGGGCGATGTGGTGGTGGTGGTGACACGTTACTTTGGCGGCACACTGCTTGGAACAGGCGGACTGGTGCGCGCTTACAGCGATACAGCAAAAGCAGTGCTGGCGGAACTGCCGCGTACTGAGAAGATCGCACGCCGTCGGCTCCGGATCACCATCCCGTATTCCGCGTATGAGCCAATCCAGCGATTGATCGCCACCCATCACGGAACGATTGAACGCGAAGAGTTTGCTGCTACGGTCACACTGGAGATTGTCGTGCCGGACGCAAACGTTGCCGCGCTGACCGGGGCGCTGCGCACCATGACGGCGGGACAGGCGCAGATTGCAGCGGAGTGAGTGCATGAAACCTTATCGAGGGTCAGGGAACAATCCATCACTCTGATGCAGGAGCGCAGCGACTCCCTCCTGCATCGTCGCAAAGTGCCGGACGTCGTGCAACGCCAACCGCTCGTGGACGATACTCTCAGCAATATCGGGGCGCACACCGCACAGCGCGATCCGCGCCCCCATCAGGCGCGCGCCGTCGGCTGCCTGGCGCAGCGCCACCGCGAGGGAGTGATCAAAACCGGTGATGCCGGTCAGATCGAGCAGCACCTTCCGTGCGTGTCGTTGCTCGATCTGGTGCAGCAGCAGCGCAACCATCGCCTGACTGCGTTCACCGGTGAAAGCACCGATCAGCGGCAGCGCCAGCACCCCATCGCTCAACGGGATCAACGGCAGCGTCAAACGAGTGATCATCGCATCCCGTTGCCGGATCTCGTCGAGTGAGCGTTCCAGCGCTGCGGTGCGTTCTTCGAGCGCAGCGTGCGATGCCGCCAGCGCTGCTCTCTGGCGTTCCGCCGCTGTCACATCGCGGAGGAGCAGCACACTGGCGGATGCATGATCGCCTTCGATGGCAACCTCCGAGACCATCAGCGTTGCTGCGACTTCGCCCTCACGATGAAAGCGCCGCACACCGGCGAGACGATCCTCCGACGTCGTGTCGTCCTGAAACCCCGCGCGCGCCAGCGCTGTTTCGAATGTCGTCTCGCTATCGTCATTAAGCGGCGCCAGTTGCCGCGCTGCGCGGTTCGCAAAACGAACCCGCCGCTGCGCATCAATAATCACTACGCCGTCTGGCAGATACTCAACAGCGGTGCGCAGCGCAACCTGTGATGGGCGAAAGATCTGAAATCGCAACGTTACCCAGCCAAATGCAACATAGAGCGGGAGCATGCTGACATAATTCAATGCCAGCAAGGAAATCGAACCGAACCATGCCCCAGCCGCAAAAGAGAGCGCCAGACCGCCCGACAGCCACGCCGCCGGTACGCGCACACTGCGCCGACGCACGGCAACCGCGCTCAACATTGCCACAGGAACAAGCAAGCCGCCAAGAACATACGATACCATTACCGGTACGAAGAGCGGACCGTTCAAAAGGTCCAGCGCGCCTGTTGCTTTGGATGCATCTATGCGTCTGACCAGACCGAGACCGCTATACCAGTCCAGCGTCAGGAACAGGGCTATGAACAGATACGGCGCTGCAAGCGCCCGGCGCACATGTGGCTGTGCATACCGGCGCGGAATAAAGATCGCCAGAATCAGCCAGATCAGCAACCAGGAAGAGATGGCGAGCAACGGCGCTGACAGTCCATGGACGAACCACACCCCCCACGGATCGCTTCCCGTGAAGCGCAGCACAGCGCAATACATCAACAGAACGGCGCTAAAGGCAAACGACGCGAACAGGCGGTTGGGCGTCGCGTGCCGGTCCTGCATCAGCACATAGACGCCAATTGCAGTCAGAATAATCATACTCAGGAGGATGAGAGCGAAGTTGATCATAATCCCCTCCTCCGAAACTTATTCAGAGTCGGTACCAATGCGTCTGCCGCGCCCGGCATCGCTTGCATCGATTATAATGACTGCAACCGGCATCTTCAACTGTACGATTGTCACACAGGGGCGCCGTGCCTGACACGTGGACGCAGCCCCTGCGATAGTCCATCGTATCGTGTATCGCCGCCGGGTTGAATTGCATGCGGAGGAAGAGAGTATGGAACGTGCGAACGCTTTCGACTTTTGGGGTCCGAGAACGCTGGTGGGTCCTGAACTGAAGCCGGGCGATCAGGTGCCCGCATTTAAGCTGACGACCGGAAAAGCAACGATCAGCAGTGAGCAGTTTGCTGGCAAGCCACTGGTGATCAGCGTCATTCCATCGATCGATACCGGCGTCTGTTCCAAACAGACCCGGCGGTTCAACGAGGCAGCGGCGGCGCTCGGCGATGCGGTCAACATCCTGACGGTCAGCGCCGATCTGCCGTTTGCCCAGGGGCGCTGGTGTGGCGCCGAGGGGGTGGATAAAGTGATCATGGCGTCTGATCACCTGGATATGAGTTTCGGCGCCGCCTACGGCACGTATGTCAAAGAATTGCGCATCGAAAGCCGGGCGGTGTTCGTAGTGGACAAAGATGGCGTCATCCGCTACGCTGAATATGTGCCGGTTGCCGGTCACGAACCGAACTACGACGCAGCACTGGCGGCATTGAAGGAGCTGTTGTAAGTCTGGAGGTGTAAACCAGGGCTGGCAGGCAAAGAAGAATGCATCGCGCCACCAGAAATGCCTGCTTTTCGATACCCTGTTGCATCATCAGTTCAGGATCATGCGCCGGGGTGTCGTAACCGCGTTTCATCTTCCGTTGCGGGCAGCAGGACGCCCTGCTGTCCCCTTCTTTTCTACGAGAACGAACGATTGGCTTTGCCGTCGGACGTAATAGCACGTGATACATCCTGAGTTGCACGTCGCTTTCGCACAGTGCGCCACGATCACTCTCCACTCGTCTGCGGCGTCACACCTGGCGACGCAAGAGAGTCGCAACCCGGCAGGTTATACCAATGTCGCTTGAACTCATCCTGACGATCGCAGCGTTGCTTTTGATCCTCAGTATCATTGCCGGAAAAACATCGCTCCGGTTTGGATTGCCTGCGCCGTTGCTCTTCCTGGCAATCGGAATGCTCGCCGGTTCCGACGGTCCGCTCGGCATCTACTTCGATGACGCCTGGTTGGCGCAGTCGGTCGGCGTGCTGGCGCTGGTGCTGATCCTGTTCTCTGGCGGGCTGGGCACCGACCAGCAGACGATTCGCCCGGTGTTGTGGACAGGACTGATCCTGGCGAATCTGGGGGTGTTGATCAGCGCACTGCTGGTAGCCGTCGCCGCGCATCTGCTGCTCCAGTTTTCGCTCCTGGAAGGGTTCCTGTTCGGGGCGATCATCTCGTCAACCGATGCTGCTGCGGTGTTCGCAGTGATGCGCACGCGGGATGTCAATCTGCGCGATAATCTGGAAGGGTTGATCGAGCTTGAGTCGGGCAGCAACGATCCGATTGCTGTGTTTCTGACAGTTGGCCTGACAATGGTGCTGGCCGAACCGTCGCGCTCACTGGCAAGCCTGGCGCCGCTGTTCGTGCTGCAAATGACCGTCGGCGGCGTGGCCGGGTATGCGATGGGTCGGTTGATGGCAATCACGATCAATCGCGCAAAACTGCAACTGGAAGGGTTGTATCCGGCGCTGGCGCTGGGATTGGTGCTGTTGACCTATGGCGGTACGGCGCTGATCAACGGCAGCGGGTTTCTTGCGGTCTATCTCGCCGGCATTGTGCTTGGCAACTGCGATTTTGCCCACAAACGGAGTCTCATTCGTTTTTACGACGGGCTGGCGTGGCTCATGCAGATCGCTATGTTCCTTGTCCTGGGCTTGCTGGTGTACCCCTCGCGCATCGTTCCGATTATCGGCGAAGGGTTGCTGATGTCCGCATTTCTGATTTTCGTGGCGCGTCCGGTCGCGGTCTTTGTGTCGCTTGCTTTCTCCCGTTACGACTGGCGCGCGAAAGCGATGGTTTCCTGGGCTGGACTGCGCGGTGCAGCGCCGATCGTGCTGGCAACCTTCCCGCTGCTGGCAGGGCTGGATCGCGCTGGCATGGTGTTCAACCTGGTCTTTTTTATCGTCCTGACCTCGGTGTTGATCCAGGGTACCACTATTGCGCATGTTGCGCGCTGGCTCGGTGTGCAGCAACCGCGCCGCCAGGCGACGTTCCGCTACCCGCAGGAGTTCATTCCGCAGGTCAGCGCCAGCAGTCAACTGGTTGAGTTGACCGTTGCGCCCGGCTCCCCTGCATGCGGTCGGGCGATAATGGAACTGGGATTGCCGCGTGGCGCGCTGGTGGTGCTGATCAACCGCGATAACGATAGTCTCGTGCCTGGCGGAACAACGATTCTGGAACCTGGGGATCGGGTGTTGCTGCTGGCGGAACGCAGCGCCCTCGACGATGTGCGGCGCGTGTTGAGTAATGAGGGTTGAGGGTTGAACGTTGAAGGTTGAGCGTTGAACGTTGAAGGTTGTGAAGGTTGAACGTTGAACGTTGAACGCTGGATGGAGAATGGATATGGAGAGCCTTCCGTCTCAAAACCGAAACCCTCTCCCTAACGCCAGTCTCTGGCCCCTGACGACCTCCGTAGATCATAGCGGTCGCCTGATCATCGGCGGGTGCGACGTGGCGGCGCTGGCGCAGCAGTATGGTACGCCGCTCTACCTTTTTGACGAAGTGACCATCCGCACTGCATGTCGCGCCTGTCGCACGGCATTCGCTGCCCGCCATCGCGGCACAACTGCGGTGCATTACGCCGGCAAGGCGCTGCTCAATGTCGCAATTGCGCAGATCATCGCCGATGAGGGGTTGGGACTCGACGTAGTTTCAGGCGGTGAACTGTACGTCGCGCTGCGCGCCGGATTCCCGCCGCAGCGCATTCATATGCACGGCAACGCTAAAACCCGCGCCGAACTGGAACAGGCGCTGGCATCCGGGATTGGACAGATTATCGTCGATAACCTGGATGAACTGGATATGCTGAGGCGCCTGACCGCGAATCGTTCGTCGCCACAGCCGGTTGCGCTGCGCATCGCGCCCGACATTGCCGCCGACACGCATGCGCATATCCAGACCGGTCACGCGACATCGAAGTTCGGTCTGCCACTCGACGCGCTCGATGCCGCCGCTGAGAAACTGCGCGCAGCGTCTGGCGTGCGTCTGACCGGGTTGCACGCTCATCTGGGATCGCAACTGTTCGACATAGCGCCCTACGCGGCAGCCGTCGAGGTGTTACTCGATAGTGCAGCGCGTCTGCGTGACCGCTTCGGCGTATTGATCAAAGAGATAAACGCCGGTGGCGGGATCGGCGTCCCGTACACTGCCGATCAGCCCCTGCCGGACATCGATGCCTGGGCGGCGCTGCTGGGCGATACGCTGGTACGAGGATGCGAACGTCGCGGATTGCCACTCATGCGCCTGGTGATCGAGCCGGGACGCTCGATCATTGCACGTGCTGGCATCGCACTCTACACCATTGTGGCAACCAAACCGCTTCCCCATATGCGCTTTCTCCATATCGACGGCGGTATGGGGGACAACATTCGCCCTGCACTGTACGATGCGCGCTACACCGCAGCACTGGCGGAGCGGATGCGTGATCCGGTTGAGGAATGTGTGGCGATTGCCGGTCGCTACTGCGAGTCTGGCGATGTCTTGATCCGCGACCTGATGCTGCCGCGTGCCAGGGTCGGCGAGATACTGGCTGTTCCGGTGGCTGGCGCATATACGCTGAGCATGGCGAGCACCTACAACCTGGCGCCCCGACCGGCGGTTGTGCTGGTCAATGGAGGAGAAGCGCGACTCATTCAGCGCCGTGAGACATATGAAGACCTGATTGTACGGGATGTAGGGTAAGCGCGAAGTGCGTTCGCACTCCGCGCTCGCCATCGTTTCACCAACCGTCGCCCATATCGAACTCGGCGCTGAGATCGCCGCCGAAGTCTTCAAAGCCGCCGGTCAGGTCTTCCATCCCCATGTCGCCAATCATCTCATCGGCGCCAAACCCGTCCAGGATTGCCTGCGCTGCCATGCTGCCGATCACGCCGCCGATCATGGCGCCCAGCAATGTTCCGGCAAACACACCACCGAAGCCCATCCCACCTGGCGTCTGGACTGCGTGTGGCGGCGCGGGTGCGTCAGTGCGGTTGAACAGGCGCTCGACCGTGCCCGGCTCACGCAGTTCTGCGCGCGTTGCCAGACGCGCCAGAGTTTGCGGGTCGTCCTGCTGCGGCACGGAGGCGCGCTCGTTCGGCGGCAGCACGGCGATCAATTCACGCAGTGCATATGCGCGCTGATCTGGCGTCAACTGTGCGAATGCATCGGCGTATGCCTGCTCAATCGCATCAGGCGGCGCAGTGCGCAGAAAATAGCGGTAACGCTCCAGCGCCTGCTCATCACTCAGGCGCGTGGTTGGACCGGTTGCAGCATGTGGACGCTGCTGACGTCGCTCGCGTCCGAACAGAAAGTCGAAAATACCCATCGCAACACTCCTTTCGTTCATTATTCAGTATAGCCATTGCTGTATGGCGGGGTAAGAGCGATTCCCCCTGTGGTTGCAGGGTAAGTTTACCCATTTTCGATACGATATATCAGAAGCGCATCCTCCGGCAGGCGCCTGCGACATGTGGTGATTGTGTTGTTATACCTGTGGTATCATTGTCCCGGATGTACCGCACTGCTGTGACGTTTCTTGCACGGGAGGAGTTATGACCGCTATCGATGTCGCTGATCGCATTCAGAGTGACCTGGCGCACCTGTTGCATCCGCTGTATCACCCCAGCGGTCATCAGTCGCCGAAGATTTGGGTGAAAGGGCGCGGCGCGATTGTGATCGACATCGAGGGGCGCGAGTATATCGATGGGTTGAGCGGGCTGTGGAACGTGAACGTCGGGCATGGGCGGCGCGAACTGGCAGAGGCGGCAGCCGAACAGATGACCACGCTGGCGTACTGCTCCGCCTACACCGGCTCGTCGAATCTGCCCGCCATCAATCTTGCGGAGCGACTCAGTCAGTTGATGTACCCGTCGATCAATACCTTCTTCTTCACCAGCGGCGGCGCCGAAGCGACCGAAACTTCGTTCAAAACGGCGCGCTACTACTGGAAACTGGTCGGCAAGCCGGAGAAGGTCAAGTTCATCGCGCGGATGCGCGGTTACCACGGCGTGACGATGGCCGCCATGAGCGCAACCGGTCTTCCGGTCTACTGGCCCATGTTCGAGCCGCGCGTGCCGGGTATTGTGCACATCGAGTCGCCCTACCCATATCGCTTCGTCAACCCGACACCTGAAGTCAACGACGGCATTGCTGCTGCCAATCTGCTCGAAGAAGCCATCCTGCGCGAAGGTCCTGAAACAGTGGCCGCATTCATTGCCGAACCGGTGCAGGGCGCTGGCGGCGTGATCGTGCCGCAGGACGATTACTTCGGTCGCATCCGTGCGATCTGCGACAAATATGAAGTATTGCTGATCGCCGACGAGGTGATTACCGGCTTCGGGCGCACCGGTCGCTGGTTTGCCCTTGAGCACTATGGCATTGAACCGGATATTGTGCAGTTTGCCAAGGGGATCACCAGCGGGTACGTTCCACTTGGCGGCATCGGCATCTCCGACCGCATTCGCGAGGCGATCCACAGCGCGCCGCCCGACAAACGATACATGCACGCCTACACCTACTCCGGTCATCCGACATGCTGCGCCGTTGCGCTGCGCAATCTGCGGATTATCGAGGAGGAAGGGTTGGTCGAGCGGGCAGCAGTTCTGGGAGATCGCCTGCTGACCGGGTTGAAGACGCTGGAAGCGCTCGACGGGGTAGGGGATGTGCGTGGCAAAGGGATGATGGCGGCCGTTGAACTGGTGGCGGATAAAACGACAAAGCAGCCCTACCCGACGGAAGCGAATGTCGGCGCGCGCGTGTATCAGGAGATGCTGAAGCGCGGATTGTTCACCCGCGTGCTCGGTGATATGATCCTGCTTGCTCCACCATTGGTCTCGACAGAGGAACAGATCGATCAGATTGTCGCGATCATCGGTGAGTCGGTGCAGACGGTGATCGCGGGGGTTGGGGGTTAGGGGCTGCGAGATGGAGAACCGGGAACTGAGAACCAAGAACTAAGAACCAAGAACCAAGAACCAGGAACCAGGAACCAAGAACCAGGAACCAAGAACCGGGAACTGAGAACTGAGAACCGCGAACTGAGAACTGAGAACCGCGAACTGAGAACTGAGAACCGCGAACCGCGAACTGAGAACTGAGAACCGCGAACTGAGAACTGAGAACCGCGAACTGAGAACCAAGAACTAAGAACCAAGAACCAAGAACCAGGAACCAGGAACCAAGAACCAAGAACCAAGAACCGGGAACCAAGAACCGGGAACTGAGAACTGAGAACCGCGAACTGAGAACTGAGAACCGCGAACCGCGAACTGAGAACTGAGAA
>Ga0209162_1000708_pt1 | contig 35325 bp, 27 predicted proteins | sample YNPNPMetaG_FD_187121 | JGI IMG/M metagenome (GOLD analysis project Ga0209162, IMG submission 187121) | Anoxygenic and chlorotrophic microbial mat microbial communities from Yellowstone National Park, USA - YNP NP MetaG (SPAdes) (version 2) ...
CACCTGCGTGGGTGCGGCTGCACGCGTCGGCGCAGGCCGACGCCCAGCCGCCGGCTCCTTCGCTGCGACCTCGGTCGCCCGGCCGCTTCAACGCGTCTTCAACGCGCGCCAGACGCGTTCCGGCGTCAGCGGCAGGGCCGGGATCTGCACGCTGAGCGCATCGTACACCGCGTTGGCCACGGCCGGGCCGACGCCATCCAGCGGGATTTCGGCCACAGCCTTGACACCGAACGGGTGCGTCGGCTCATAGGTCTGGATGAAACGCACGTGCATCTCGGGCATCTCATCGGCCGTGAAAATGCGATAGTCGCCGAAGCGCGGGTTCACCATCCGGCCGTGTTCGTCGAACGCCATCTCTTCGCAGAGCGCATAGCCGAGCGCCTGGGCCATGCCGCCTTCGACCTGGCCGGCGGCCGTAGCCGGATTGACGATCACGCCGCAGTCCAACACCATCGCCAGCCGGTCCACCGTGACCTGGCCGGTTTCCGTGTCCACGGTCACTTCGGCGAACTGCGCCGCGAAGGGCGGCGGACTATCGGGGCTCATCCACGAGGCCACCGCCATGATCTGGCGCTGATTGCGATGGTGCAGGCTCTCCAGCGCCACCTGCGCCAGCGTAACGCTGCGGCCGTCGGCCGCCCACGCCTGCCGGTCGGCGAGCGCGATTTCCTCGGCGGGCACGCCGAGCATCTCGCCGGCTACGGCCTTGATCTGCCCGGCCACCTGGCGCGCGGCCTCCACCACGGCCGCGCCCGAGATGTAGGTGGTGGAGCTGGCGTAAGCGCCCTTGTCGAACGGCGTGAAGTCCGTGTCCGACGAGTAGGTGATGAAATCGGTCGGCGGACAGCCCAACACCTCGGCCGCCATCTGGGTCAAGACGGTATCCGAGCCGGTTCCCAGGTCCGTCGCCCCGACCAGCAGGTTGAAGCTGCCATCGTCGTTCATCTTGATGCTCGCCGCGCCCATGTCGAGGTTGGGGATCGCCGTCCCCTGCATGACGAGCGCCAGGCCCCGGCCGCGACGGAGCGTAGATTGGTAGATCGGTAGATTGGCAGGCCGGTCTTCCGATCTTTCTGGTTGCCAGGTGTCCGATCTGGCCGTCCTCCATCCCATCAGCTCCATGCCCACCCGCGCGCACTCGGCGATGGCATTGGTGCGGATCAGCTCGGGGCGCGCCGCGCGGCCCTCGCTCCACGCCTTCGACATCGGATGCTCCTCGCCGGCCTTGACCACGTTCATCAGCCGGAACGCCAGGGGGTCGAGGCCGAGGGTGCGCGCAATGCGCTCCATGTGGCTTTCGACCGCGAAGAAGCCCTGCGGCACGCCATAGCCGCGATACGCGCCGGAGGTGGGCTTGTTGGTATAGACGATATCGGCCACGAAACGAATGTTGGAGCGGCCGTCGGGCCCCTTGTCGGCCGGATAGAGCGACATGGCCTTGTGGCCGGTGTTGCCGGCGACGGTGAGCGCATGGTTGCCGTATGCGCCGGTATCCGAGAGCACGCGCATCTCGTTCGCCACGATGCGGCCGTCCTTCATCACGCCCGTGCGCATCTTGATGATCATCGGGTGCCGCGAGGTGCTGGCCGCAAATTGCTCTTCCCGCGTGTACTCCAGCTTGACCGGCCGGCCCGTGGCGATGGTCAGGTGCGCGCAGATGTCTTCGATCATCACCTCTTGTTTGTTGCCGAAGCCGCCGCCGATGCGCGGCTTGATGACCCGGATGCGCTTGATCGGCAGGCCGAGCACGGGCGCCAGGATGCGTCGGGCATGGAACGGCACCTGCGTGCTGGTGCGGATCACCAGGCGATCGTCTTCGTCCCAGTAGGTGATGCACACGTAAGGCTCGATCGGCGCCTGTTGCACCTTGGGCACTTCGTATTCGCCTTCGATGACATAATCGGCCGCCGCGAGCGCCGCGTCCACATCGCCCATCTCGATGTGGATGTGCGCGGCCAGGTTGCGCTGCGGATCGCATTCGCCGAACGGGATGTAGTCCGGCTCGTCATGGATCACCGGCGCGCCGGGCTTCATGCTGTCGCGCGGGTCGAAGATGGCCGGTAGCTCCTCGTATTCGACCTCGATCAGCTCCAGCGCGCGCTGCGCGATCTCTTCTGTCTCCGCGGCCACGGCCGCCACCCGATCGCCTACATAGCGCACCTTGCGATCCAGGCTCACGAAGTCCTGGGGGCCGGGGATGGGGTCGGATTGGCCGGCCGTGGTATGCACCACGCGCGGGATGTCCTGGTAGGTGAGGACGGCGTGTACCCCCGGCAGGCCGCGGGCCTTGCTCACGTCTATCCGCTTGATGATGCCGTGCGCGATGGGGCTATGCAGGATCTTGCCGATCAACATGCCGCGCATCTCGATATCGGCCGTGAAGGCCGGCTTGCCCTGCGCCAGCTTGACGGCATCCACCTTCGGCTCGGCCGCGCCGACATAGCGCGGCTCGCCGGCCGCGGCGATGATCGGCGGCTTTTCGACGAGGGTTTGTGTTGGCAGGCCGGCGGGCGTCGGCTCAGGTGGTTCGGCCTGGGGCGCAGGCGGCAGTTCCAGGAGCACGCCGGGAGGCTCGATCTGCGGCGGCAAGGGGGGCGGCGGCTCACCGCGCAGGATGGCGGCCGCGCGCAGGACCGCCTGCACCGGCTTGACGTATCCCGTGCAACGACACAACACGCCCGAGAGCGCCTGGCGCACCTCGTCTTCGGTGGGCGACGGGTTGGCGCGCAGAAGCGCCTCGGCCGCCAGAAGCTGGCCGGGCGTGCAATAGCCGCACTGGATCGCGCCGACCTCGATGAACGCCTGCTGGAGCGGGCTCAAGCCCCCGGTTTGCTTCCAGCCCTGTTCCGGATGTTGGCCCAGCGCTTCCACCGTCGTCACCGCGTGGCCGCCGGCCTGGGCCGCCAGCATCGTGCACGATGTGACCGGCACGCCGTCGAGCAGGACCGTGCACGCGCCGCATTCGCCCGTCTCGCAGCCGTGCTTGACGCCGAAGATCCCATGTCGGCGCAGCGCATCCAACAGCGATTCGTTGGGGGCAATCTCCCAGGTCTGAGGAGTATCGTTCAAGATGAAATGGAGTTGCATCGTTCCGCACCTTTCTCGCCGCGTGTCTGGGCGTCAGGCGGCCTGTTCCCAGGCCAGGCGGAGCGCCCGGCCGGCCAACACTTCGGCCATGGCCCGGCGATATTCGGAGCTTCCCCGGAAGTCGGCCGGCGGCCGGAGGTTCGCGGCGGCCCGGCCGGCCGCTTCGGCGATGGCGGCGGCCGTCGGCTCCCGGCCGACCAGGGCCGCGGCCGCGTCCGACAGGTCGAGCGGGAGGTCGGCAACGCCGGCGAGCGACAGCCGCGCCGCACGGCACCGGTCGTCGTCTCGCTCGATCAGCGCCGCGGCCGCAACGATCGCTGTGTCGGCGGGGGTGCGCGCCACGCGCACCAGCGCGGCGCCGACGGGCCCCGCCGGCCGGCCGACGACCACCTCGGTGATCAGCGCGGGCGCGGAGAGCAGTGCGTTGCGGCGCGGCAGGAACTCGCGCAGCGGCAATTCGCTCGTGCCCGCGCGGCCGAAGAGGGCCACGCGGGCGTCGCAGACCAACAGCGTCGCGACCAGGAGGTCGTTGGCCGCGGCCACTGCCACCGCGCCGCCCACCGTGGCCCGGTTGCGCTGTACGCTGCCGATCCCGCCGCGCGCTCCTTCGGCCAGGATGCCCGAACAGAAGTCGCGCGCGGCCGGGTGGTCGGCCAGGGTCGCGCGCGTGACCATCGCGCCGATGCGCAATGTTCCGGTCGCCTCGTCCGCCTGGATCGCGTCGAGCCCCAGTCCTTGCAGATCCACTACGGCTTCGATCGCGGATTCGGTTTCCACGTAGGACGAACTTAAGTTCGTCCTACGTGTTGGATCGGTTGCGGGGGAGGACGAACTGAAGTTCGTCCTACAGATTGAATGGGCCGCGGCGAGCAGGGTATCGCCGCCGGCGAGCGGCACGGTGCGGATGTCGGGCCGGGCCAGGAGCTCGATGGCGTGAGCCAGCGCGCGCTGCGGCGCCTCGACGGCCGGCCGATGGTATTCGCGCAGATTCAAAAGCATGGGCGCCTCCTTTTAGCCATGTCGGCGCATGAAGCGGTGCATCCGTTCCAATGCCTCTTCGATTTGATCTCGGGCCGTGGCGTAACAGATGCGCACGTACCCCTCGCCGCCCAGGCCGAAAGCCGGGCCGGGCACCACCGCCACCCGTTCCTCTTCCAGCAGCGCCCACGCGAACCGGTCGGAGGTCATGCCGCTCGGCCGGATGTCGGGGAACGCGTAGAACGCGCCCCGCGGCTCAAACGCCCGCAGGCCGATGCTGTTCAAGCCGTCCAGCAGCAGCCGGCGCCGCGCGTCATACGATTCGACCATCGCCTGCACGGCTTCCTCCGCGCGCGGATCGGTGAGCGCAACGATCGCGGCCACCTGCGCGGTGGTCGGCGCGGACATGATGGTGTATTGGTGGATCTTGCGCATGGCGGCCAGGATATCGGCCGGCGCCAGCGCGAAGCCCAGTCGCCAGCCGGTCATGGCGTAGTCCTTCGAAAAGCCGCCGATGATGATCGTGCGGTCGCGCATCCCCGGCAGGCTGCTGAAGGTGATGTGCCGGCCGCCGCCGTAGATCAGCCGGTCGTAGATCTCATCGGAGATGACCAGCAGATCGTGGCGCTCGGCCAGCGCGGCGATCTCGGCCATGTGCTCCCGGCCGAGGATGGCGCCGGTCGGGTTGTTCGGATAGTTGATCAGGAGGGCCTTGGTGCGCGGGGTGAGCGCGGCCTCGATCTGCGCGGCGGTGACCTGAAAGTCGTTTTCGACGCGTGTGGCGATGGGCACCGGCGTCCCGCCGGCGAAGGTCACCTCGGCTTCGTAGGAGACGAAGCACGGCTCCGGGATGATGACCTCGTCGCCGGGGTCCAGGATGGCGGTGAGCGCCAGGTAGAGCGCCTCCGAGCCGCCGACGGTGATCAGGCACTCGGCCTCCGGATCGTAGAGCACCCCGTAAAGCTGCGCCCATTTGGCGACGACCGCCTGGCGCAGGGCCGCGATGCCGGAGTTCGACGTGTAGCGCGTTTCCCCGCGCTGGAGCGAGGCAATGCCGGCCTGGCGGATCACGTCGGGCGTGACAAAGTCCGGCTCGCCGATGCTCAGCGAGATGACATCTTGCATCGTGGCCGCGATGTCGAAGAACTTGCGGATGCCGGATGGCGGCACGGCCGCCACCCGCCGCGAGATGCGATCGGACATGGATGAATACCTCTTCGATGGCTTTATGCGCACAGATCGCGAATGATCTCGCGCGTTATTTTGATGCCCAACAACAGGTTCTCGGCCGAGATGCGCTCGTCTATCCCATGCACGCGGCCGAGATCGGTCCGGTCCAGGATGACCGGACCGAAGCCATAGGCCGCGTAGCCGCGCTGCCGGAAGTAGCGGCCATCGGTTGCGCCCGGCACCAGCAGGGGAAAGAGGCCCGCGGCCGGCACGTGGGTCGCCACCGCCCGGCGAATCGCCTCGTAGAACGGCCCCTCCATCGGCGCGATCCCAGAGGGCGCCGCGGCTTCGCCCACCTCGACGCGCACGCGCCTGTCCGCGATCGTCGCCTCGAGCCAGCGGACGAATTCCGTGGCATCGGTTTCGGGCAACAGCCGGCAATCCAGCTCGGCCTCGGCCCGCTCCGGGATGACGTTGATCTTGTAGCCCGCGCGCAGGATCGTCGGGCTGATCGTGTCGCGCAACAGCGCGCCGATCAGTTTGTCGGCCGAGAGCCGGCCGAGCGCCAGCCGCAAGATCAGCGGCTGATCCAGGTGGCGCAACAGGAACGAGGCGGGGAATTTCTGCTCGCCGGCGAGCGCGCGGAACATCGCCGCGGTGACCGCATTGAGATGCGCCGGCCGCGGATGGCGCAAGATCCGGTTCAGCGCGGCGACCAATGTGGCGACCGCGTTGTTGGCGTGGGGCATGGAGCCATGGCCGGGGTCGCCCGTGGCGACCAGGCGCACGTTGTGCGGCCGCTTTTCGGCTACGGCCACGCCGAACATCACCCGCTCGCCGAACATGCCGCGCAATCCGCCGCTTCCCTCATCCCACACCCATTCGGGATCGAGCCCGGCCAGATGGCGTTCGGTCAACCAGCGCATGCCGACGCTGCCGCCGGTCTCTTCGTCGGGCACGGCCAGGAAGATGATCGGCCGGCGGAAGCGCACTCCTTCCTTCAGCAGGGAATCGAGCGCCAGGAGGAACATGACGCCCAGATCCTTGGTGTCGAGCGTGCCGCGGCCCCACACGAAGCCATCGGCCACCGCGCCGCTGAAGGGCGGGTGCGTCCATTGGGCGGGATCGGCCGCCACGACATCCATGTGGTGATTGAGGAGGAGCGGCTTGAGCGGCTCGCTGCCGGCGATGCGGCCGACCAGCAGCCCGCGGCCGGGCGCCGGCTCGTAGATCGTGATGTCGCGGGTGATGCCGCGCTCGCGCAGTTGGTCGGCCAGCCATTCGGCCGCGGGCATCTCGTTGCCGGGCGGGTTGGTGGTGTCGAATTGTACGTAGCGGCTCATCGTCGCCAGCGCATCGGCAAGGATCGCATCCCAGTTCATGGTATCGTTCATGGTTCGTCATCCTGTTTGAGCTCGCGGAGTGATGATCCACTCGTCTTCGGCCTCTCGCCATTCCAGCCGATAGCGGCCGCCGTCGGCGGTCTGCACGTCGAACGTCAGGCCGGTGGGATGGCGGCCTTGGCGCAACACTTCGGCCACCTCCAGCCATCGGCCTCCCCACTCGAACGCTACGGGGCGTTCGGGATAGCGGCCGCCGGCGTAACAACGCACGCGCGTCACGGCCCGCCTCGCAGCCGATGCACGCCGCACAACGTGGCACCGTCGGCGATCACGGCCGGCGCGTCCGACTCGTTGATCACCTCGACGGCCCGGCAACACACCACCGCGCGGCCGAATCGGACGTCGCCCCGGACGACCAGACGTTCGCAATCCACCAGCGACGGCGGGCCGAAGGGAAAGCGCGCTTCCAGGTCGTCAATCAGCCGATAGAAGCGCGGATCCAGGCATACCACGGGCGGCGCCGATAGGCGCCGCGCCGGATTGGGAATCACCTGAAACCCTTCGGTCAACAGATAGGCATCCGAGCGCACGGCCAACAGGTCGTCGGTGGTCTTGACCGGCGCGAAGCGCGTGCGCGGCACCCGCAGCGCGCCGGCCCCCTCGAACAGCTCGATCGCCGCGCCCATGGCCGTCTCCAACTGATAGACCGGCGGAGAGTTCGGGTCGCGCGGGTCTATCGGCTTGCGGTTGCGGATCATCGGCAGGCCCAGGATGCCCCCGCGCGCCTGAAGCAACGCGTGCAACGCCGGCAGGTTCAGCCACAGGTTGTTGGTGTTGAAATAGCGATGTCGGCCGATATCCTGGAAGGCCGGCATGTCCTCGGCCGGGCATTGGGCCGATTCGCGCAGGATCAGCCGGCCGTCGCGGCGTCGGGCCAGATGGCCGCCTTTGCGGTCGGCCTCGGTGCGGTCGGCCACCTCCATCAGGAAGGGAAGGCGCTGGACGACGAAATAGCCCAGGATGGCCGGCTCCAGCACCGCGCCCAGGTTGTCGGCGTTGGACACGAACGCGTATCGGTAGCCGCGCGCCAGCAACGCGTCGAGCATGCCGCTGGTCAGCAGCGCGGTGTAGATGTCGCCGTGGCCGGGCGGACACCATTCCAGGTCCGGGTCGGCCGGCCAGCGGGCGGGCGTCAGGTCGGCCTGGAACACCTTCGGCACCTTGTGCTGGAGGAAGTCCAGCGGGATGCCGAAGCGCGCCAGTTCCCCATAGCGGGCCAGGACGGCCAGCGAATCCTCGCGGGTGGTGAAGCTGTTCATCAGCACCAACGGCGCGCCGCTGAGCAGCGCCTGCCGGGCGATGATGTCCAGGAAGGTCAGACCGTTCTTCGCCACCAGCAGCGATTTGGCCCGCTCCAGCCCCATGCCGGTGCCCAAGCCGCCGTTCAACTTCAGCAGAATCGTGTGCGGCAGAGCGGCCCGGCCCGCCTCGGCCAGGTCCGCGGCGAGCTGCTCCGCGTCGGGCAATGATTCCACGGGCAGGATGTCCGCCTCGGGGAGAAGCCCGGTGCGGCCCTCGGCGAGCTGGTTGTAATAGTGCTCAAAGGTGCGGATGACGATCTCGGGCAGGTTTTCGGCCCGCATTCGTTCGGCAAACGGCGTGAAGTCGGCGTTGACTTGGGTCATGTTTTGTCCTCAGGAGGCAACCAAGGAGGGCTTGCGCCCGTTCCAGCCGGCGGCCTGCTCGTAGGCATACGCAACGCGCAACAGGGTTCCTTCCTGAAATGCGCCGGCCATCAGTTGCAGGCCGATCGGCAATCCGTCGCGGTCGAAGCCGCACGGCACCGAGATGCCGCACAAGCCGGCCAGGTTGAGCGAGAGGGTGAAGATGTCGGCCAGGTACATGCTCAGCGGGTCGTTGATCTTCTCCCCGATGCGGAAGGCCGTCGTCGGCGAGGTGGGGCACGCGATCACATCCACCTGGCGCAACGCGCTCTCGAAGTCCTGCTTGATGAGCGTGCGCACCTGCTGCGCCTTGAGATAGTAGGCGTCGTAGTAGCCGGCGCTCAGGGCGTAAGTGCCCAACATGATCCGCCGTTTGACCTCCGGGCCGAAGCCCTGGCCGCGGGTCTTGCCGTAGCCGTCCCACAGCGTCGCGCCGGGCACCGATAGGCCGTAGCGGATGCCGTCGTAGCGGGCCAGGTTGGCCGACGCCTCGGCCGGCGCGATCAGGTAATAGACCGGCAGCGCCAGGTCGGTGTGCGGCAGGCTGATCTCGTGCACTTCGGCGCCCAGGTCGGCCAACACACCGATAGCCTTCCGCACGGCCGCTTCGACTTCCGGCTGGATGCCCCCGATGAAATACTCCTTCGGCACGCCGACGCGCAGGCCGCCGACCCCTGCCCCCTGACCTCGGACCTCTGCCAGATAGTCCGGCACCGGCAGATCCACGCTGGTGCTATCGCGCGGATCGTGGCCGGCGATGGCTCCCAGCAGCAGCGCGGCGTCGGTCACGTCTTTGGTCAGCACGCCGATCTGATCGAGCGATGAGCCATAGGCGATCAGCCCGTAGCGGCTCACCCGGCCGTAGGTGGGCTTGAGGCCGACGATGCCGCACAGCGCGGCGGGCTGGCGAACGCTGCCGCCCGTGTCGGTGCCGAGCGCGGCCAGACATTCGTCCGCGGCGACTGCGGCCGCGCTGCCGCCGCTCGATCCGCCCGGCACGCGATCGAGGTTCCAGGGGTTGTGGGTGGTGAAATAGGCCGAGTTCTCGGTGCTGGAGCCCATGGCGAACTCGTCGGTGTTGGTCTTGCCCAGGATCACCGCGCCGGCCTCGATCAATTTTGCGACCGCGGTCGCATCGAAGGGCGGGACGTAGTTCTCCAGGATCTTGGAGCCGCAGGTGGTGCGCACGCCCTCGACCGAGATCACATCCTTGATGGCCAGGGGGATGCCGAGCAGCGGCGATAGCCGGTCGAGGTCGCCCGCGGCCCGCGCTTCGGCCAGGCGGCGGTCGGCGGCCGCGGCCTGTTCGAGCGCTAGTTCGGGCGTCAGGGTGAGATACGCCTTGACATCGTTGTCCACGGCGAAGATGCGGTTGAGCACGGCGTCGGTCAGCTCGACAGACGAAATCTCGCCCGCCCGCAGCATTTCGGCCGCGGCATGAATGCTGGAAGCTGGGGGTTGGGAACTGGGGGCTGGGGACTGGTGGCCGGAAGCTGTGGACTGGCGGCTGGAAGCAGGGGACTGGTGGCCGGAAGCTGGGGACTGGAAGCTGGTGGCTGGAAGTTGGTTGTCAGCTTCCAGCTTCCAGTTTCCGGTTTCCAATATTGCCGTCACCCGAAAGCAGCCATCCTCCACATCGGGCGCGTTCGCCAGCACATCTTCGATCGGCAGCGACGGCTGCACCACGTCGTCGCGCATGACGTTGCGCAGCGGCAACACCGTCGCCGTCGGCGGGATGGCCGAGGTGTCCACGCGTTGCAGGATCGCCGCGTAGTCCAGGATGGCGGAAAGCTGCTCGCGGTACAGGGCCTTTTCTTCTGCGGTCAGCTCCAGCCGCGCCAGCTCGGCAATGTGTTCGACTTGTTCCAGGGTCAAGGGCATGTTGTGCTCCCGATCGGTTCACGTATTGTGCCTGGCGCGGCCGAATGTGCCGGACGCGCCGATGGTCAGCTACTTGCTCCAGGCCGGCTGCGTGTTATCGGCCGTTCCCTGCGTCAGGCGGATCGGCTCGTCGCCGGCCGCCGGGACCGCGTAGATCTCCCAGTGGCCCGTCGCGTTGCCCGCGAAGGCCAGCCAGCGGCCATCGGCCGACCAGGCCGGATAGCGCGCATCGGCCCGGCCGGTGACAAGCGGCCGATAGCCCGAGCCGTCGGCGTTCATCACCATGATCTGCCAGCGGCCCTCGCGTAAGGCGCTGAACGCGAGCGCCTTGCCGTCGGCCGACCACGCCGGCGATTCCGCGTGGGAGAAGATGCGCCGCGGGTGGGTGCCGTCCGCGTTCATCAGGTAAAGGTTGATGGACGCATGCACGGGCGCATCCACATCCAGGTCGGAGTCGAAGGCGATCAGCCGGCCGTCGGGCGACCACTTGGGCGCCTCGTGATTGCCCTGCCAGGGGGTCAACCGCACCTCGCGGACGGCGACCGTCCCGGTGATCGTGGAGGCGAGCTCGCTGACGTAGATGTCCGATTGGCCGTTGCGATCCGATTGGTACGCCAGCCGGGTGCCGTCGGGCGACCAGGCCGGCGCCCACTCTTCGGACGGCCGATGGGTGATGCGGCTCAGGGCGCCGTCGGCCAGGCGTAACACGTAGATCTCCGCGTTGCCGTCGCGGCGCGAGGCAAAGGCGATCTGCGCGGCGTCGGGCGACCAGGCCGGATAGAGGTCGTCTGCTTCGTGATCGGTGAGGCGTCGGGCCGCGCCGGGTTGATCGGCGGGCATGACGTAGATCTCCCAGTTGCCATCGCGGTTCGAGGCGAACGCCAGCCGGCCCGATAGATTGACGACTACGGGCGTCGTGTGCGTTGGCGCGGCCGACGTCGGGGCCACGATCGTTGCGTCGGCCGGCCGCACCGGTCGGGCCAGGGGTTGTGGCCGGCGCACCAGATAAAAGAAGTCGAGCTGGAACGGCCGCAGGAACAGACCGTCGAAGCCGCGCATGTCGTCGCGCAGCTTTTTGCCCTCGACGACGGGTGCTTCGCCGGCCTTGCCGGGCTTCACGGTATAGGTGATGAACGCGACATGAAACTCGTCCACGTCCAGTTGCATGGCGTAGATCGCGCCCGCCTGTTGCAGCGCGCGTGCCAGCGTATAGGCTGAAAGGGGCTTCCCTGCCACGTAGATCAACCGGCCATCGGCCGTGATGCCCAGGCCCGAACGATATAGATACACTTCATTGGCCACCGAAAGCCCCCACAGGGTCAGCTTGCCGGTCTCGGCCGTGATCCTGCCGTTTTCGATCAGCGGCGGGCAGTTTTGACGATACGAGATCATATCGGCCGTCTGCTTCAGGTCGGCGCCCCAGGTGCCCATGCGCAGAGAGCCATCCTCGTAGACCGCCAGCGTGGCGATCCCGTCGCGCGGGGGCAAATATACCTTGCGGTCCACCATCATGCCGAATTTGCCGTGCATGGCCGCGAAGCCGCCGTTGAACGCGGCGACCAGCGCGGGCCAATCTTCGCGCGGGATCACGCCGGTGCCGATCAGGCCGGTCGTCGGCTGCGGCTCGATTGTGCCCGGCACCATCTTGATCTGAAGCAGGGCCGGATCGAGCTCGATGATCTCGGCCTCGGCGTAGGGACGCTGCGGATCGGGCCGCACCTTGCCCAGATGGCGAATCCCGTCGGCCAGGCGCACGCCGGCCGGGGTGGGCGATGGCGCGGCCGTGCTGGTGGCGGTAGGAGCGGGCCGGGCAGTGGGAGATGCGGCCGCCGCGGCCGTCATCGTCGGCGCGATGGCGCGATCGGTCGCCGCAATCGGCGCTGCGGTCGCCGTTGGAGGCGTGGCCGGTGGGAGCGCTTCGGTCGGAGTCGGCGTGGCTTCATCGGCCCCAAGGCGCGTCTCGGCGATGGGCGCATCGGCCGGCGGCCGGCCCGCGATCCGATACGCGAGCTGCTCGATCCGATCCATCAGCGTGAAAAAGACGTTTTCCAGGAAGGCGATCTTCTCCGGGCCGACGAACGGCAGCTCGCGCACGCGGCTCACCAGGTTCGGCAACCAGGCCTGTTCTCCGTGCACGGCCGGGGTGTAAACCAGGCCGCCATCGGCCGGCTCGATCGTGGCGGCGGCCAGGTCCACGAGCATTTCCTCCGCGCGGCCGGCCGCGCGCGCCTTCACAACCAACCGCGGGGCATCGGCCGCGTCGCGCCAGCTCAGGGCCACTTCTTCCGGCGGCCGCGCGAACACGAAGACCTGGCGACGCGACAGGTCGGCCAGGGGGATGCCGGTCACGCTCTGATAGCGGTCGCCGACGCGCGTGGCATAGGCGAGCCAACCGCCGGCGGCCGTAGGCATCTGTTCGTCGCCGGCCGGGGTATCGGTGAGGCGGAGGACGGATGCGCGTCCCGTCGGCCGGCCGGTCGGCTCGAAGTCTATGTCGGCCGCAAAGATATCGGCATAGCCCTCGGCCCCGGCCGCAGCGAAGAAGATGCGATAGGTGGCCGGCGTCCGCCATGTCGGTTCGGCGCCGGCCCACGCCGGCCGGCCGAGGAGGACGAAGCCGGCTTCGCGAATGGCCGTCGCGGCGCGGACATCGGCCTCGGCCGGCACGTCCATCAGGCCGGTCCACGGTCGTGCCGCGCGCGGGGCCGCGCATCCGGCCCAAAGGACCAATGCAAAAATCGAGACGACGGCGACTTTTGTGTAGGGCGAACTTAAGTTCGCCTTACATGTTCGCGACGAGTAAGGCGAACTTAAGTTCGCCCTACATGTTCGCGGTGAGGTCGGCGTATTGCCGGCGGTTGCCGGCCCGGATAGGATATTCATCGTCGCACGGTCGGCCATCGAAGAACTATCGCCATTATAGCATCAGGGGGCCGCTCTGCCAATTGGCAGCCATGCCAAACGTGGTATAATCCGCCTCAGTACCGATCCTTGCGGAGGTCTGGATGGCTCGTTTGTGTGGTCGCATCGTTGCGGCATCGGCGTTCGGCCTGGTGATCGCCGCGCTCCTTCTGGCCGGATGCGTGCTGTGGCAGCCCTCTCGACCGGCCGATCCGTTGGCCGAGTATCGGCCATCCCTGCGGCCCGATCTGGTGATCGAACCGGCTCTGCTTGCCGCGATGCCGCGCTACAGCATTACGGTCACGATCGACCCGCAATCCAACGCTTATACCGGCACGCAGGAGGTCATTATTCCCGTCACGGGCACGACCGCCTGGAATGATCTGTACTTTCGCCTCTATCCCAACCTGCCGCAATTCGGCGGCGGCCTGGAGGTGCGGGGCGCGCGCGTGAACGACCTGGTGGTCAACTACGGCTATGATGCGGACGGCACTGCGGTATATCTGGTGTTGCCCAGGCCGCTTCTCCCCGGCCAGGAAGTGCATGTCTGGATGGGCTTTGTCGGCAAGACACAGCAGCGCAAGCCGGGCACCTACACGATCTTCGGCGCTAATGAGGAGATCCTCAGCCTCACCGATTTCTACCCGATCCTGGCCGGCCGGCGGGACAATGCCTGGGCGTTGGATGTCGCCAGTCCGTTGGGCGATGTGGGCTTTCACGCGGCGGCCCTCTATCGGGTCAATGCCACGATCCCGGCCGACCAGATCGTGGCCGCCACGGGGATCACCGTCACCGAGGCGGTGCGCGACGGGTGGGCCACCCGGCGGTACGTGCATGGCCCGGCGCGGGAGTTCACTTTCGTGATGAGCCGGCGGTTCCAATGGCTGGAACAGGATGCGTACGGCGCGGCCGTGCGTTCCTATTTCTTGCCCGAGGATGCCGAGGCCGGCCGTCTGGCGCTGCATTACGCTGTTGCCGCGCTGCAGATCTACAGCGATCAGTTTGGGCCGTATCCCTACCGGACCATGGCGGTCGTCGAGGCGCCCCTGACGTTTCGCGGCATGGAGTTCCCCGGCCTGAGCCTGATCGGCAACCAGACCTACAACAAGTACCGCCAGGACCTGGAGAACCTGGTCGTGCACGAAGTGGCGCATCAGTGGTGGTACAACCAGGTGGGCAGCGATCAGACGCTCAATCCGTGGTTGGACGAGGGGCTGGCCGAGTGGACGATGTACGCGTACTATCTGGCCCGCTACGGCTACTTTGCGGCCGAACGGCTGCGCGAACAGCGCTGGCAGGCGCCGGTGCGCTATGCGGTGCAGAGCAACACCGACCGGCCCATCGGCCTGCCGGTGAAGGCCTACGGCCGCGAGGATTACGAGCGGACGGTTTACGCTAAAGGCGCGCTCTTCTTCGCCACCCTGCGAGACGAGATCGGCGCGGAGGCGTTCCAGAGGCTCCTGCGGGAGTATCTGGCGCGCTATCGCTGGCGCATCGCCACGCCGCAGGACTTCCAGGCGCTCGCCGGGGAGGTGGCGGGCCGGGATCTGAGCAAGATGTTCGCGTGGTGGCTGGGCCAGTAGGGCGAACTTTAGTTCGCCCAGCTTTGTAAAGCGAACTTCAGTTCGCCCAGTCTTGTAAGGCGAACTTAAGTTCGCCTTACAAGTCGGACGAACTTAAGTTCGTCCTACCGTTCGTCCTATGGGCATGAAGAAACGCACCGCATTGTTGATGGTGCCCGGCAGATCGGTCCAAAAGCTCTTCTTGGACACCTTCTCCCAGACCCGCTTCGGCCGATACAGATAGAACCGCCGATACGCCTCTTTCCACTTGCGCACCACCAGGTCGGGATCGTAGTTCGGCATGGTGAAGCGCGCCTTGTCCGACTGGATCGCGTAATCCTGCCACTCGTGCGCGAAGATGTTGCCGTGCTTTTTGATCACGTCGTACATCTCGGTGCCGGGATAAGGGGTCGCCAGCATGAAGTGCGCCAGATTGGGGTCGAGCTCCAGCGCGAAGCGCGTGGTCTTCTCCATGGTCTCTTCGGTCTCTCCCGGCATACCATAAATGAAGAAGCCCATTGTCTCAAGCCCCGCCTCGCGCGCCCAGCGGAACGCATTGCGCACCATGTCCATGCTCTGGCTCTTCTTGATCACGTTGCGCAGGATGAGCGGATCGCCGCTCTCCACCCCGAAGCCGACGCGACGACAGCCGGCCGCCTTCATCAACTGAAACAGCTCCGGATCGGTATGGTTCACCTTCATCCCGTGCACGGTGGTCCAGGGCACGGTGTTCAGCCCCTCGGCGATCAGGCGCCGACAGAGCTCCTTGGCCCGATCCAGCTTGAGGTTCCAGATGTCATCCGTCAGACCGATCTCGGTCGCCTTCAGATCGCGCACCAGCCAGCGCCATTCGCCGATGACGTTCTCGACCGAGCGCGGCCGCCAGGTGTCGCCGGTGATCGGCTTCGAGCAATAGGTGCACTTGTACGGGCAACCGCGGCTGGTCATGATGGTGTAGGCGCGGGCGTTCTTGTCGAGCCCGTCGGTGAGCGGGTTCAGGTTGGTGTAGCGCCGGATCTTGTACAGGTCGTGCGCGGGATAGGGAATCTCGTCCAGGTTGGGCACCAGCCGCGCCGGCGGATTGACGACCATCTCGCCCTTGCGCCGCCAGTAGAGCCCGTGCACGGTCTCCATCGGCCGTCGGCCCTCGAGCGCGTCCACAAACTCGATGATGCTCTCCTCGGCCTCTCCCTTGATGACATAATCCACCTCCGGGTGGTCCGGGCCGATGGATTCCTCGGGCAACAGGGTCAGGTGCGGGCCGCCGAGCAGGGTGATCATGCCCAATCGCTTGCCCTCGCGCGCCATGTTCCAGGCGTCCACGATGAGGGGCGTCACCGCGCTGATGCCGAGCAGCTCGTAGCCGTCGCGACGCACGACCGTCTCCAACGGTTCGTCCTCGACGGCCGCATCGTAAATGCCCACCTGGTGGCCGTTTTCGCGCAAGACCGCGGCCAGGTAGCCCAGGCCGAGCGGGATATGTTTCCGGGATGTCCAGACTTCCGATTCAGGGCTTGCCAGTAAAACTTTCATCATCCAATCATCCTTTGTTCGTCAATCGTACCGATGCGCGGTCTCCCGGCGATAGCCCAGGTCCGTGCTGAAGCTGGAGAAGAGTCGCTGGCGCGCCCGGCCGGGCGAATGACGCAACAGGGCCCCGATGCCGCGCCGGATGATCTGGGGCGCGCTGTAGATCTTGCGACACAGCCAGTCGTACCCTTCCTGAAGTTGCTCCACGCTCATCTGCGCCGGGATGTAGGTCACGTGGTTCGTGTTGTACTTTTCCCAGGTGTCGTGCGGCAGGATGCGGCCCGCGGCCAGCAGCTCGCGGCGTTGCGCCGTGCCCGGATAGGGCGTCAGGATCGTCACGCTCACCCCGTCCAGCTCGCTGGTGCGCACGAAATCCCACAGGGCCCCGAAGCTATCGGGCGTGTCGCTGTCGAAGCCGACGACGAACAGCCCCACCACCCCGATCCCGTGCTCGTGCACCTTGCGGATCACCTCGCGCGAGCGGCTGGCATCGCCGCGCGCCTTGCCGCCCAGCTCCCGGCGATTGCCGGGGTTGATGGATTCGAAGCCGATGAAGAACTTCTCCAGATGGGCTTCGCGGGCCAGGTCGAGGAGGTCGGGATATTCGGCGACCATCTGCTCGGCCTGGCAGGTCCAGCCGGCCAACGGCAGCTTCGCCAGGCTGCGGAAGAGCTGCTCCATGTAGGCCGGGTAGAGCCGGAAATTCAGGCCGAAGTTGTCGTCGGTCAGGAAGAAACGCCGCAGGCGCCGGCGCCGGATCTCTTCGACCACCTCGTCCACCGGCCGCAGGCGCATCTTCTGGCCCGAGACGCGGATCGCCGTGCAGAAGGTGCAACTGCGCGGACAGCCGCGCGTGATCTCCAGGTAGGGCGTCCAGTAGTTGCGGTGTTCGTCCACCTGGCGCAAGACGCGATCCTGAAGCACCGCCACGCCGGAATCGAGCGGCATCCATTCCTCGTCGGTGTAGCGTTTCTGCAGGACGCCGCGCTCGAAATCACCGATGATCTGCGGCCAGGTGCGATATCCCTCGCCGACCGCGATGGCATCGGCCCAACCTTCGACTTCATCCGGCACGAGAGTGGTATGTGTGCCGCCCATCACGGCCGTCGCACCCTGGCGCTGGACGGCCCGCGCGATGCGTTTGGCTCGATCCACCATCAGCGTCTTGGCCGTGATGCCGACCAGGTCGCCCTGGCCCAGGGTCTCGATCGGCAGGCGCATCAGGTCTTCGTCCCAGATCTCGACCGGGATGTCGGCCGGCACCAGCGATGCCAGGCGCATGAGCGTGTACGGCTCGCTGGTGGCCCGGCCGTATACGCGGCCATCGCGGCCGGGCTGGATGAGAACGACCTTGCGAATGGGCATGATCGGCCGTCAGATCGGGGCTTCGATGGCGCGTCGCAACGCGGTCTTTTCCTTGCGCGGGAAGATGGTGCGCCAGGCGATGCGGGCATTGCGACCGATGTTGAACCAGAAGTCTTTGCGGCGCGCGGCGCGCAGGATGTACTTTGGCCGCCAGTAGAACTGCCGGTACGCCTTGCGATACATCTCCTCCATCAGTTCGGCGGTCAGGTCGCCCATCTCGTAGCGTGCCTTCGTATCGAAGAAGACATAGTCTTCCCAATCTTGCACCAGGAAGCGGCCGTTCTGCTTGACCTGCTCGTACACGATGGTGCCCGGATAGGGGGTCATCATGCTGAAGTTGGCGATCAGCGGGTCGAGCTCGATGGCGAAGTCTATCGTCTTCTGCATGGATTCGCGCGTGTCGCCGGGCAGACCGATGATGAAGAAGCCGATCGTCTCGATGCCGGCGGCCTTGGCGTTCTTGAAGGCCTGGCGGATCGTGTTGTGATCTACGTGCTTGTCTATCTTGACGATCATCTGCTCGTCGCCCGTCTCGACCCCGAACGCGGTGCGCTTGAGGCCGGCTTGCTTGAGGCGGGTGAGCAGCTCCATGTCGGCCAGGTTGGCGCGGATGCCGTTGACGAAGATCCAGGGCACGTGGTTCAGCCGGGCGGCGATCAGCCCGTCGGCCAGTTGCATCAGGCGATTGCGGCGGATGTTGGCGCTGTCGTCGAGCACGCCGATCTCCAGCGCGCCCAGGTCATGGACCAGATGGCGCCACTCTTCGATGACGTTTTCCGGCGAGCGCGCGCGCCATTTAATCGGCATGATGCTCTGCGAGCAGAAGGTGCACCGATAGGGACACCCGCGGCTGGTCAGGATCGAGAAGCTGCGCTCGCCGGGTATGGCGTCGGTGGCCGGCTGCAGGTTGGTGTAGCGCTCCATCTTGAACAGGTGATACGCCGGCCACGGCAAACTGTCCAGGTCGTTGATGACCGGGCCGTCCGGGTTGCGATGCAGCTCGCCGTCGCTGGTCTTGTAGCTCAGGTTCTTGACATCTTTGAAGAGATCCAGGTTGGGCGCCATGAGCGCGGTGGCGGAGAACTCCGGCTGGTCGCGCAGGAACGCCTCTACCCGATTGCTGATCTCGATCCAGGGGCCTTCTCCTTCTCCGCGGACGACCATGTCCACGGCGGGCTGGCGCAGCGATTCGAAGTCCAGGTTTTCCGAGACCACGCTGACGTGCGGGCCGCCCAGCACGATGGGGATGTTCATTTCCTGCTTGATCGCTGCGGCGGTCCGCCACGCCTGCTTCACCTGGGGCGTATTGGCCGTGATGCCGACGAGATGCGGCTTGAATTCGTGCAGGAATTCGGCCAGCGGCTGGTCTTCCACGTCCGCGTCGTAGACGCGCACTTCGTCTCCGCGGCGTTCGGACATCGCGCCCAGATACGCCAGCCCCAGATGGGGCGAGGTGCGGGTATCGATCGGCAAGCGGAATCTTGGGTTAATCAGTGCAACTCGCAAGAGTACCTCCGGGATGTTTGATATCTGTCAGTTTCGGTGATCGCGGCCGCCCGTACGACGAACTTCAGTTCGTCGTACTCTCTCGGCGCATCCGCCGGACGAACTGAAGTTCGCCCTACTCCAGCGGCGCATTCGCCGGGCGAACTGAAGTTCGCCCTACTCCATCGGCGCATTCGCCGGGCGAACTGAAGTTCGCTCTACTCCGTCGGCGCATTCGCCGGGCGAACTGAAGTTCGCCCTACCCTTTGATGACCGCGATTGGCTCCAGACGGGCCACGACGCGCGCCAGGCCGGCCGCTTCTACCACGGCCACGACGCGATCCACGTCCTTGTAGGCCTGGGGCGCTTCTTCGGCCAGGCCGGCCATGCTGCCGGCGCGCACCACGATGCCATCCTGGGTGAGCTCCCCGCGCAGGTTTTCCCCGCGCACCTGGCGCTTGGCCTCGGCCCGGCTGAGCACACGGCCGGCGCCGTGGCAACACGAGCCGAACGTCAGGCGCATGCTCTCGGCCGTGCCGACCAGGATGTAGGAGGCCGTGCCCATGCTGCCGGGCACCAGCACCGGCTGTCCGACCTCCCGGTAGTCGGCCGGGATGTCGGGGTGATGCGGGCCGAAGGAACGCGTGGCACCCTTGCGATGGACGCACACCCGCATCGGCCGACCTCCCACATCGTGGGTCTCGATCTTGGCCATGTTGTGCGCCACGTCGTAGATCACGAACAGATCGTGATGGCGCACTTTGCCGCCCAGGACTTCCTCGAACGCCTCGCGGATCTGGTGCGTAAGCACCTGGCGATTGGCCCAGGCGTAGTTGGCCGCGCAGTTCATGGCCGCCAGGTAGCTCTGACCCTCCGGCGAGTCGAGCGGCGCGCAAATGAGTTGACGATCGGGCAACTGGAAGCCGAAACGGTTGCTGGCACGTTGAAATTGCTCGATGTAGTCGGTGGCCACCTGGTGTCCCAGGCCACGGCTACCGCAATGCACCTGCACGACCACCTGGTCCTTGCGCAGGCCCAACACATCGGCCGCGTCGGAATGATGGATTGCAGTCACAACGTCTATTTCGGCGAAATGGTTCCCCGAGCCGAGCGTGCCCACCTGTTCGAGGCCGCGCTCCCTGGCGCTCTTGCTCACCTTCGCCGGATCGGCGTTGGCCATCCGACCGCCCTCCTCGGTGTGCGCCACGTCCTCGGGCCGCGCGTAGCCTTCGCGCAGTGCCCAGCGGCTGCCGTCGAGCAGGATCTGGTCGAGCTCGGCCTTGTTGATGTGCAGGTGACCCTTCACCCCCACGCCGCTGGGCAGGTGTTTGTAGAGCGCGTCGGCCAGCGTGTCCAGGTAGGGGCGGATCTCCTGTACATCCAAGTTTGTCCCGATGACGCGCACCCCACAGTTGATATCGTATCCCACTCCGCCAGGCGAGATCACGCCGTCGGGCCACCGGGTGGCCACCACGCCGCCGATGGGGAAGCCATATCCCTGGTGGATGTCGGGCATCGCCATGGCCTGGCCGACGATGCCCGGCAACGTCGCGGTGTTCACCAGTTGTTCGAGCGAGCGATCTTCCAGGGCTTTCGCCAGGATCTCCTCATCGGCGAAGAAATAGGCCGGCACGCGCATGTCGTGCCGGAAGGAGCTCGGCACTTCATAGAGATAGTCCGAAACCCGTTTCAGGTCGGCTCGCGTGACCGGTTTCATGCTTCACCTCGCTCTCGCTCTACGGATTGACCAGGCTATTTTGCTACCGACATGAGCTGCATCCGCCCTGGGCCGAGCCCTGGCCGCAGCCGCAGGTCGAGACGGCGTTCGGGTTGTCGATCTGAAAGCCGCTGCCCAGGCTGCTCTCCACATAGTCAATGCTGGCGCCCACCAGATAGGGCAAGCTGCGCGGATCGACGATCACCCGCAGGCCGTGCTGTTCGAACACGGTATCCATCGGCCGCGGGTTGTCGTCGAACGTCATGCCGTATTGCAATCCGCTGCACCCGCCGCCGCTGACGAACACGCGCAAAGCATACGTGTCGGCCAGACCTTTTTCGTGCATGATCTCCACCAGTTTGTCGGCCGCCGTAGCGGTCAGGGTGATCAAGGCGGTTTCTTCGATCGGTGCGACTGTCATGGATGTAATGCCTCCAGAATGAGATGTGGCCCAATGACTGGCGTGGGCCGTGAAACGTGAAACGTGAAACGTGAAACGTAAAACGTAAAACGTAAAACGTGAACACGTGAGCACGTGAGCACGTGAGCACGTGAACACGTGAGCACGTAAAAAGATCAGCCTCCGATTTGGCTCATTTCGCGCGAGCGGGCGATTTCGTTTTGTTCCAGCCGATGTCCCCAGGGCTTGCGGTAGGCGGCCTCGGCGAAGATCTGTCGCATGGTCTCGAAATCGGCGCCGGCGCGCAACGGCGCAAGCAAGTCTACCTCATCATCGCGCAGCAGACAGAGGCGTAGCTTACCATCTGCCGTCAGACGCAGCCGCGTGCACCCTTCGCAGAACGGCTCGGTGACGCTGCTGATGAAGCCGACGATGCCGCGGGCGCCCGCCAGCCGATACGGCCGCGCCGGATCGTGGCCGTTGTGGCCGGGCACGGGCGTCAGCGGGCCGAGGGCCGCTTCGATGCGGCGCCGCGTTTCAGCCGACGGAACGATCTGCTCCTGCTGAAAGCCGGCCGTGCCGCCGAACGGCATCAGCTCGATGAAGCGCACCTCCCACGGATGATCGAGCGTCAACCGGGCCAGATCCACCACGTCCTCGTCGTTGAAGCCGCGCGTCACGACGCAGTTGAGCTTGATCGGCGTGAGCCCGGCCGCGGCGACCGCTTCGATGCCGCGCCATACATCGTTCAGGTTGCCCCGACGCGTGATGCGCCGGAACTTCTCCGGGTCGAGCGAATCCACGCTGATGTTGACTGCACTGAGGCCGGCCTCGGCCAGCGGTCGGGCCAGCTCGGCCAGCTTGATGCCGTTCGTGGTCATCGCCACCGTCTTGATGCCCGGGATCGCCTTGATGTTGCGCACCAGGTCCACGACCCCGCGGCGCACGGTCGGCTCGCCGCCGGTAAGGCGGATCTTGTCCACCCCCAGGCTGGCCGCCACCCGCACCAGCGTCAGGATCTCGTCGTCCTGGAGCAAGGTGGCCGGCGGCCGAAAGACGATGTCCTCCGGCATGCAGTAGATGCAGCGCAGGTTGCAGGCGTCGGTCAGCGACACTCGCAGGTAGTGGAGATGTCGGCCATATGAATCGTGCAACGCGGTCGGGCTTTCGTGCACAGAAAAGGTCGTCATGGTTCACTCGCGCCTTTGTCAGTTGTAGGGCGAACTTAAGTTCGCCCTACAGGTTTCTGCACTTGGCCGGTCGTAGGACGAACTTAAGTTCGTCCTACGTGTCCGATGGATTGGGCTCGATAACGTACGTGCAGTGGGTGGCGCCGTGCAGGGCGCGCGTCTGATAGCGCGTGGCGCCGGGCACCAAAGCGCGCATCAGCTCCTGATCCATCATGCACAGCTCGTGATGCCGATCGGCCGTGCCCATGTACGGGCAGTTGTAGGCGTGAAGCTCGTAGCGGCCGTTTTTCTCCTCCCAGCGGGCGTTGTAGCCCTTTTCGGTCAGGAAGCGGGCGATTTCATCCAGCCGTTCCTCCACCGACTGGTCGGGCAACGCCGCGGGCGCTTCGCTGGCAGCTTTGTCGGCCAGATGGATGAAGAAGGTGCGCACCTGTTCGGCTGGCAGGGCGGCCTTGATTTCCTCCAGGAGTCCGTCGGCAATGGCATCATGGCGCTGCGGAAAGAGCCGGGCCGCCTGCGGCGTCAGCGCGTAGACCTGGCTCGGCCGACCCGCGCCGTCGTGTCGGCGCACCCCCGCCGCTTCGACCATGTCCTCGCCGATCAAGATGTCCAGGTGATGGCGGACGGAAACTTGGGCGATGCCGAGCCGGTTGGCCAGCTCCGCGACGGTGGCCGAGCCGTTCTCTTTCAAGATTTCGATGATGCGACGACGGATCGTTTGCACTACTCTTTCTCCTGCGCCAGTGGGCTGAAAGCTGGAAACCTGGAAACTGGTTGCCGGTTTCCGGTCACCAGCTACCAGCTTCCGGTTACCAATCACCAGCTTCCAGTCACCAGTCACCAGCTACCAGCCTTAAGCATAGCACAACGAGCCTGTCCTGTCAATTGTTATGAATTCTTTGATAGATATTCGGTCAGGGTCTATATTCGCCGAACACCTGGCGCAAGATGCAAGATGCCGCAGATCTCGCCCAGGGTCGCGTAGGCCTCCACCGCCTCGATGAAGAGCGGCATGAGCGGGGCAGAGGGATCCTCGGCCGCGACCCGCAGCCGGGCCAACGCGCGCGCCACGGCATCGGCGTCCCGCGTGGCGCGCAGCGCGCGGAGCCGCTCGATCTGCTCGGCCTGCACGGCTTCGTTTATCCTGAGCAGGTCGCCGGGCGGCGTCTCGGCGCTCGTCTGGAACCGGTTCACCCCCACGACGATCTGCTCACCCGACTCGATGGCCCGGGCCGTAGCGTAGGCCGCCTCCTGGATCTCGTTCTGGATATAGCCCGCTTCGATCGCCCGGATCGCGCCGCCCATGGCGTCTATGCGTTCGATGTATTCCTGCGCGCGGCGCTCGATCTCGTCGGTGAGATATTCGATGTAGTACGAGCCGGCCAGCGGATCCACCGTATCGGCCACGCCCGATTCGTAAGCGATGATCTGCTGCGTGCGCAGCGCCACCTGCACGGCCGCCTCGGAGGGGAGCGCCAGCGCCTCGTCGCGCGAGTTGGTGTGCAGGCTTTGCGTGCCGCCGAGCACCGCGGCCAACGCCTGCAGCGTCACGCGCACCACGTTGTTCTCCGGCTGTTGTGCGGTGAGGGTCGAGCCGGCGGTCTGGGTGTGGAACCGGAGCTGCCAGCTCTTGGGATCCTGGGCGCCGAACCGTTCGCGCATGATCTTCGCCCACAGCCGTCGCGCGGCCCGGAACTTGGCGATCTCCTCCAGGAAGTTGTTGTGGCTGTTGAAGAAGAAGGCCAGTTGCGGCGCGAAGTCGTCCACCGCCAGGCCGGCCGCCAGGGCCGCCTTCACGTACTCGATGGCGTTTGCCAGGGTGAACGCGACCTCCTGGACGGCCGTGCTGCCGGCCTCGCGGATGTGATAGCCCGAGATGCTGATCGTGTTCCAGTTCGGCACTTCGGTCGCGCAGTAGCGGAAGAGGTCGGTGATCAGCCGCATGGAGGGGGCCGGCGGGAAGATGTAGGTGCCCCGGGCGACATATTCCTTCAGGATGTCGTTTTGCACCGTGCCGCGCAGCACGTGAGGATCCACGCCCTGCTTCTTCGCCAGCGCGATGACCATCGCCAGCAGGATCGCGGCCGGCGCGTTGATCGTCATGCTGATGCTCACCTTGTCGAGCGGGATGCCGTCGAGCAACGTCTCCATATCGGCCAGCGAAGAGACCGCTACGCCCACCTTGCCGACCTCGCCGAACGCCAGCGGATCGTCGGAATCGTAGCCGATCTGGGTGGGCAGGTCGAAGGCGATGCTGAGACCGGTCTGGCCCTGCGCCAGCAGATACTTGTAGCGCCGATTGCTCTCGGCCGCGCTGCCGAAGCCGGCGTACTGGCGCATGGTCCACAGCCGGCCGCGATACATGGTCGGTTGGACCCCGCGCGTGAACGGGTATTCGCCCGGAAAGCCCAGCTTCTCCAGGTAGGCGGCCGCGGCCTCCGCGCAACAGTCAGGGGGCGTGGCCAGGCGCTCGACCGGTATGCCCGAGCTGGTCTTGAATTCGGCCCGGCGCTCCGGCGCGCGGGCCAGGACTTTGGCCACGGTGCGCGCTTCCCAGGCCGCTTTGCGTTCCGAGATCCGGCTCATGGATGCATCTCCTGTGCGATCAATTGGTCGGCCGCGTGCCGAAGACCATGTCCCACAGCGGAGAACTCACTCCGTAGTAAGCGTCGGGTTTCTTAAAGTGATGCATCATGTGATACCGCTTCAGGAACTTGAGATATCCCCACCGCATCGGCCAGTGATGCGTGGCATAGTGGATCATGTCATAGGCCAGGTAGCCGAGGACGAAGCCGGCGAAGACCGGCGCCACCAGGTGCGGCGCGGCGAACAGCCGACCGAAGACGGCCGTGAACAGGCCATAGAAGACGAGCGCCAGCGGGATGCTGACGACGGGAGGCATCACCAGCCGGGTCTTGAGCTGCGGCTGCGCGTGATGCACGCCATGGAAGAGGAAGAAGAGCTGTTGCATCCGCTCTCCCTTCGGCTCATAGTGGAACACGAAGCGATGCATGGTGTACTCGGTCAGGGTCCACAGCAGCACGCCGAGCAGGAAGCCGAGCGGAATGCCGGCCGGATGGACCGACGCCGGCCACTGCGCGATGCCCCGCCACAGGAAATAGATGGCCACCGGCAGCCAGATGATGACGACTACCGCGGGATGGATATGGGTGAAGAATTCCAAAAAATCCGATTTGAACAGTCGGATCGGTTGATCGCTGTGAACGATCTGCAACGTGTTGGCGGTTTTGGCCATAGTATAGGACTCCTTGCTTTTCGAGTGATCTGTCTGTCTGCTCCTGTCGTTGGCGGCAGAATTGTATCACGCGGCGTCGCCGCGGCCCAAACCCTCGACGAGCGGCTCAGCGCAGGGTGATCAGCGGCTGTCCCTGCGCCACCTGCATGCGCGCTTCGACGCGCACCTCGTGGACGACTCCTTTGCGGGGCGCGCGCAGCTCGTTTTCCATCTTCATCGCCTCCAGGATGACCAGCGGCTCTCCTTCGCCGACCTCCTGGCCCGGTGCCACCAGCACCTTGACGATCAACCCCGGAATGGGCGCCCGCACCACCAGCTCCCCTTCGGGCGCTTTCAGGTTGCGGTCGGCCAGCGCGAGGCGGCGGTCGCGTTCGTCCTGCACCTTGACCAGATAGCGCCGGCCGCCCACCAGGATGTTGTACACGCTGCGCTGATCGGTCGCGGGATCGAGCACGACTTCGTAGGAAACGTTGTTGAGGAGGAGCGAATAGAGCTGGCGGCCGCCGATGGCCTTGATGTCTACGTTGTGCTCGGCTCCATCTACCAGGATTCGACCTCCGGGCTCGATCACGATCTCATAAGTATGGTCATCTATGGTCGCATAGTACTTCATCGCGTGCGCATGGCTCCTATCCGGCCCATCTGCTTCCAGGGCGACATGCGGCTGCCGCGCTCGGCATCGGCCGATGGGCCGAAGATGACCGCTTCCTGGCCGCGTTCGTGTTCGATCAGCGCGGCCGCGATGGCTGCCACCCGGGCCAGATCGCGGCTGGGCGCCGCCGACAGGCGAAAGCCGTCCGGGCCGTCCAGAAACTGCGTGTCGAACTGGCCGCCCTGAAAGCGCGTGCTGTCCATCACCTGCTGGTGAAACGGGATGGTGGTGTGGATGCCGCCGATGCGATATTCGGCCAGCGCCCGTCGCATGCGCAAGATCGCTTCGGCGCGATTTTCGCCCCACACCACCAGCTTGGCGAGAAGCGGATCGTAGAACAGGCTCACCTCCCAGCCGGCATAGATGCCGCTCTCCAGCCGCACCCCCGGCCCGGTCGGCTCGGAGAGGCTGGTGATGCGCCCCGCCTGCGGCAGGAAGTTATTGTACGGATCTTCGGCATTGATGCGGCATTCGATGGCATGGCCCTTGAAGTGAATGTCCTCCTGGCTCCAGCGCAGCCGCCGGCCCGAGGCAATAGCCAGTTGCTCCTTGACGATGTCCACGCCGGTGATCATCTCCGTCACCGGATGCTCCACCTGGATACGGGTGTTCATCTCCAGGAAGTAGAACTTGCCCGTGCGGTCGAGCAGAAACTCGATGGTGCCGGCGTTGGTATAGCCCACCGCCCGCGCCGCGCGCACGGCCACCGCGCCCATCTCGGCGCGCAGCTCGGGCGTCACCGCTACCGACGGCGCCTCTTCGATCAGCTTCTGATGGCGGCGCTGGATCGAGCATTCGCGCTCGCCCAGGTGGATGCAGTTGCCGTGCGCGTCGGCCAGGATCTGGATTTCCACATGGCGGGCGCGCGGGATGAACTTTTCCAGATAGATCGTGTCGTCGCCGAATGCGGCGAGCGCTTCCCGGCGGGCCGCCTCGAGCGACTTGGACAGGTCGGCAGGGTCGTGCACCACGCGCATCCCCTTGCCGCCGCCCCCCGCGGCCGCCTTGATCAGCAGCGGATAGCCGATCTCTTCGGCCGCGCGCACGGCCTCGGCATCCGAAAGCCCGACCTCGGTGCCCGGCACCACCGGCACGCCGGCCGCGATCATCGTCCGCCGGGCGGCGATCTTGTCGCCCATCAGCCGGATCGCCTCGGGCGAGGGGCCGATCCAGGCCAGGCCGGCGGCCAATACGGCCTCGGCGAAATGCTCGTTTTCGGCCAGGAAGCCGTAGCCCGGATGCACCGCATCGGCGCCGGCCGCGGTCGCCGCGGCGATGATGGCCGGAATGTTGAGGTAGCTTTCGCGCGCCGGCGCCGGCCCGATGCGATATGCCTCATCGGCATAGCGCACGTGCAGCGCGGTGCGATCGGCGTCGGAATAGACCGCGGCCGTGCGCAGGCCGCGCTCGCCGCATGCGCGCAGGATGCGCACGGCAATCTCACCGCGGTTGGCAACCAGGATCTTGCTGAACATGAGGCCTCACAGCGGAATGTTGCCGTGTTTCTTCGGCGGATTGCTATCGCGCTTGTTCTGGAGCATCTCCAGCGCGTTGATCAGCCGCGGCCGCGTCTCGTGCGGCTCGATGACCGCATCTATGTACCCGCGCGAGGCCGCGATGTAGGGATTGGCGAACTTCTCCCGATATTCGGCCACCAGGCGGGCGCGCGTCGCTTCGGGGTCGGCGGCCTCGGCGATCTCGCGGCGAAACACGATGTTGACCGCGCCCTCCGGCCCCATCACCGCGATCTCGGCCGACGGCCACGCCAGGTTGATGTCCCCGCGCAGATGCTTGGAGCTCATCACGTCGTAGGCGCCGCCATACGCCTTGCGCGTGATCACGGTCAGCTTGGGCACCGTCGCCTCGGCGTAGGCGTAGATCAGCTTGGCGCCGTGCCGGATGATGCCGCCGTGCTCCTGCACGGTGCCGGGCAGGAAGCCGGGCACGTCCACGAAGGTCACCAGCGGGATGTTGAACGCGTCACAGAAGCGCACGAAGCGCGCGGCCTTCGTGCTGGCGTTGATGTCGAGCACGCCCGCCAGCACGGCCGGCTGGTTGGCGACGATCCCCACCGTGCGGCCGCCCAGGCGGCCGTAGCCGATCAGCACATTGCCGGCCCAGTGTTGCATGACTTCGAAGAATTCGCCGTCGTCCACGATGCGCGTGATGATCTCGCGCATGTCGTAGGGGCGGTTGGGCTCCTCGGGCACCAGTTCGTCCAGCGCTTCGTCGCAGCGCAACGGATCGTCCTCGGTGCGGACGAAGGGCGGATCTTCCTGATTGTTGGAAGGGAGATAGCTCAACAGCTTCTGCACCAGGAACACCGCGTCCTCTTCCCCGTCGGCCGCGAAGTGCGCCACGCCGCTGGTCGAGGCGTGGATCAGCGCGCCGCCCAGCTCCTCGAAGGAGACCTGCTCGTGGGTGACCGTCTTCACCACGTCCGGCCCGGTGACGAACATGTAGCTCGTGTCCTTGACCATGATGATGAAGTCGGTCAACGCGGGAGAATAGACCGCGCCGCCGGCGCACGGCCCCATGATCACGCTGATCTGCGGGATGACGCCGGAGGCCAGGGTGTTGCGCAGGAAGATATCGGCGTAGCCGCCCAGGCTTACCACCCCCTCCTGGATGCGCGCGCCGCCCGAGTCGTTCAGGCCGATCACGGGCGCACCGTTCTTCATGGCCAGGTCCATGATCTTGCAGATCTTCTCCGCGTGGGCCTCGGAAAGGGAGCCGCCGAAGACGGTGAAATCCTGCGAGAAGACGTAGACCAGCCGGCGGTCTATCGTGCCGTAGCCGGTCACCACGCCGTCGCCGAGGATGCGCTGTTCGGCCATGCCGAAATCGGTCGCGCGGTGGGTGACGAAGCGGTCGAGCTCGACGAAGCTCCCCTTGTCCAGCAGGAGCTCCAGGCGTTCGCGCGCGGTCAGTTTGCCCTTCGCGTGTTGCTGTTTGATGCGCTCCTCGCCGCCGCCCAACGTCGAGCGGTATTTCATGTCGCGCAATAGACGGATCTTATCCTGATGGGACATGGGTCCTCTTATCTTTCTGCCGCGGGGCGCCGTCGGCTCAGGAGATGGCCGATCGCGGCCAACACGACGCCGACGCCGAGGGTGCCGAGCGTGATCAATGTGCCGGCGTCGAACCAGAAGCGGTCGGGGTAAAGGCGGATGAGCGATGTGTCGTAGTTGAACGTCCAGGTGCCGGGCGGGAAGAAGAGCTCGTGGAACAGCACGAAGAACATCCGCCAGCTCAACAGGACGAAGAGGGCCAGGAACACGAGGAACCCGGCCGTGGCCGCGCCGGCCCAGAAGATGCCGCGGTAGCCGGCATGACGCGTGCGCGGGTTCGCCAGCAACAGGATCAGCCCGCCGAGCGCGATCAGGCCCGCGGCATATTGCACGCGCCACAGCACATCGGTGAAGCGCTTGACGTCCACCATGTGGCTCAGCTCGTCCGGGCCGAACAGGGGCCGATCGGTGCCCGGCAATCGTTGCGCCTCGAGCAGCCGGACGGCCTGTTCGGCCGGCTCGCGGCTCTGCAAGAAGCGGATCGAGACGGTCGCCAGCTCCAGCCGCTGTTGCTGGGTGAAGCCGAACGGATCGCGCGGAAAGTCCGGCTTGCCGTATTCATACTCCAGATACCAGACGTTGATGAGCAGATGGCCGGCCGTCAACAAGAGAAAGACCGGCGTAACCAGGGCAACGATGAATTGAATGAAACGGATGAGCGCCTGATTCAAAATGCACCTCCTGCACGTTTAAACTTCCCGCACCGTTTGCGGTCGCGTTGGCCTTGGCGGAAGCGCTTCCTACGCGATCTGCACCACCTGTTTGCCGAACCCCTCTCCTGCCAGGAGGCGGGCCAGGGCCGCCGGGTAATCGGCCAGCGGGAAGATGCGATCCACGACCGGCGTGAGCCGGCCGGCCCACACCTGGGCCATCACCGCTTCGAAGTCGGCCTGGGTGCCCATCGTCGTGCCGATGATGCTCAGGTGTCGGCCGAAGATCAGGTTGACGGGGGTGACGGCCTCGTAGCCGCTCGTGCCGCCGACCGTGAGCAGCCGGCCGCCTCTGGCCAGCGCGCGCAGGCTATGGCCCCACGTGGCCGCGCCGACGTTGTCCACCACCACATCCACGCCGCGGCGGCCGGTGGCCGCCCAGACGGCCTTGCTCCAGTTCGGCTCGGCCGAGCGATCCACCACCCAATCCGCGCCCAGGTTGCGCGCGCGGGCCGCTTTGGCCGCGTTGCCGGCCACCACGAAGACGGTGGCGCCGGCCAGCCGCGCGATCTGCAGCGCGGCGGTGTTCACCCCGCCCCCCGCGCCGACGATCAGCACCGTCTCGCCGGGCCGGAGCTGGCCGGCGGTGATCAACATGTGCCAGGCGGTGACGAAGACCAGCGGCGCGGCCGCCGCCAGCTCGTCGGGATAGTCGTCGGGGATGGCGATCAGGTTGCGCGCCGGCACCGCGACGAACTCCGCGCAGGCGCCCCGGACATGCTCGCCGAGGATGGCGAAGCGGTCGCAGCGGTTATGGCGGCCGGCCACGCACGCCGGGCATCGGCCGCACCAGATCGTCGGGTTGGCCACTACCCGCTGGCCGACCGTCCAGCCGGTCACGCCGGGGCCGAGCGCGGCGATGGCGCCGCTGAAGTCGGAGCCGGGGATGTGCGGGAAGGCCAGATCGAGGCCGCGCCAGCCGGTGCGCACGAAGTCGTCCAGCCGGTTGAGGGCCGCATAGCGCACGCGCACCAGCACCTCGTCGGGCCCGGGCTGTGGCTCCGGGACATCGTCTCGATATTGCAACACCTCGGGACCGCCATGTTGATAAAAGACGATCGCACGCATCGTTCCTCCTTCGCCGTCTTGGCGCTTGGGCGTTCTGGTCCGTCCTGCGGCCGGATGGCTCACCGCAGACGCGCAGAGAACGCACAATGTGGATCATCATACCATCCCGATTCTACACCATCCGGCCCAAAAGCCCAACCACTTGCCCGCACCCCACATATGCTATAATATACCCACACATGCTTGCGTGTTCACGTGTTCACGTGTTCATGTGTTCACGTTTGACGTTTGACGTTTGACGTTTTCCGTTTCCCGTCCCGGAGGTGTAACCATGGTCCAAAACATCCGTCGGGTTGGCGTGGTGGGATGTGGCCTGATGGGTTCCGGGCATTGCCGAAGTCTGCGCAAAGGCCGGCTACGAGGTGATCGTGCGCGAGGCGACCCCGGCGCTGTTGGAGGCCGGCTTGCAGCGCATCGCCGCCTCGCTGGAGCGGGCGGTGAGCCGCGGCAAGCTCGCTGCTGAGGCGCGCGACGCGGCCTGGTCGCGCATTCGCGGCGCGACCGAGATGGGCGATTTCGCGACCTGCGACCTGATCATCGAGGCCGTGCCGGAGAACCTGTCGCTCAAGCGACAGGTGTTCGCAGAGCTGGATGCGGTCGCCCCGCCGCATGCGATCCTGGCCAGCAACACCTCTTCGCTGTCGGTCACCGAGATGGCGGCCGCGACCAGACGGCCGGCGCAGGTATTGGGTTTGCACTTCATGCAGCCGGTGCCGGTGATGCCGCTGCTGGAAGTGGTGCGCACCTTCCTGACCGGCGACGAGGCGTTCGCGGCGGCGCGGGCGTTCGGCGAGAGCCTGGGCAAGACGATCGTCGTCAGCAAGGACACGCCGGGGTTCATCGTGAATCTGTTGCTCATCCCCTATCTGCTTCACGCGATCGAGGCGCTGGAACGAGGGGTGGCGACCAAGGAGGACTTCGATACCGCGATCAAACTGGGATTGAATCACCCGATGGGGCCGTTCACCCTGCTCGACTTCGTCGGCCTGGATACGGTACTGTTCATCGCCGACGCGGTCTTCGAGGAGACCAAAGATCCGCGTTTCGTCGCGCCGCCCCTGCTGCGGCGCATGGTCAGCGCGGGTTTCCTGGGCCGCAAAAGCGGCCGGGGGTTTTACGAGTACGGAAAATGATCTACAACGAAAGGAGATACCCACCATGATTCCGAAAGCACCGTTTGGCCGCACCGGCCACATGAGCACGCGCGTGATCTTCGGCGCCGCGGCGCTGGGGCGTGTCACGCAGGAAGAGGCCGATCGCACCCTCGACCTGTTGCTCCAGTACGGCATCAATCACTTCGATACCGCCGCGAGCTATGGCGAGGCCGAAGATCGCATGGGGCCCTGGATGGCGAAATATCGCAAGCAGATCTTCCTGGCGACCAAGACCGGCGAGCGCACCTATCAGAAAGCCAAAGAGCAGCTCCACCGCTCGCTGGAGCGCTTGCGGGTGGACAGCGTGGATCTGATCCAGCTCCACGCGCTCATTGACCCGGAGGAGTGGAAGGTGGCGATGGGGCCGGGCGGCGCGCTCGAGGCGCTCATCGAGGCGAAGGAACAGGGGCTGGTGCGCTTCATCGGCGTCACCGGGCACGAGGTCTCTATCGCGGCCATGCATCAGCTCAGCCTGGGCCGCTACGATTTCGACTCCGTGCTTCTGCCCTGGAACTACCTGCTCTCCAAGAACGTGGTGTACGCGGCCGGCTTCGAGGCCGTGTTGAAGATCTGCCGGGCGCGCAACGTCGCGGTGCAGACGATCAAGAGCCTGGCGCGGCGGCGGTGGGACGATCGGCCGCGCACCCGCGCCACCTGGTATGAGCCGCTGGAAGAACAGGAGGACATTGACCTGGCGGTGCACTGGATCCTGGGCCAGCCGGATATCTTCCTGAACAGCACGGGCGACATCCACGTGTTGCCGAAGCTGCTCGATGCGGCCAGCCGCTTCACCGGCCAGGCGCCCAGCGAAGCCGAGATGGAGGCGTTGGTGGCCCGGCGGGAAATGAAGCCGATGTTCTGGTGAAATCGCAGGCGCCAGGTGCCTCAAAGGCGCCTGGCGCCCGTGGGTTGTCCATTGCTAGCGGCCGGGGTACCCGCGGTCTTCCAGGTCGGCCAGATACTTTTCGACCTCCATGGCCGCGGCCACCCCCTGGCCGACCGAGGTAGCGGCCTGCTTGAAGCGGTGATCCTGGATCTCGCCGGCCGCGAAGATGCCCGGCACGCTCGTGCGCATCAGCCGGTCGGTGATCAAATAGCCCTGTTCGTCCATGGCCAGCTTGCCCACGAAGAGCTGGTTGTTGGGCAGATGGCCGATGTAGACGAAGACCCCGGCGATCGGCATCTCGCTCACCTCGCCCGTCACCACGTTTTTCAACGTGATGCTCTCCACCTTTGTCTCTCCGTTGATGCTTTCCACCACGGAATTCCAGATGAACGAGATCTTCGGCGACTCGTGCGCCCGGCGCTGGAGCGTGGCCCCGGCCCGCAACTGATTGCGGCGATGGATGATGTACACATGCGACGCGAAGCGGGTCAGGAACAGCGCTTCCTGCAGCGCGCTATCGCCGCCGCCGATGACCGCCACCTCTTTCCCCCGGAAGAAGAAGCCATCGCAGGTGGCACAATAGCTGACCCCGCGGCCCGTGAGGCGCTCCTCGCCCGGCACGCCCAGCCGGCGCGGGGATGCGCCCGTGGCCACGATCAGCGCCTTGGCCTTGAAGACCTTGCCGCCGGCCGTGGTGACCGTGAAGGGCGGGCCGTTGACATCCACTTCGGTCACGTAGTCAATCAACACCTCGGTGCCGAAGCGTTCGGCCTGCTTCTGCATGTTCGCCACCAGCTCTGGCCCCTGGATCGTCTCGATGCCCGGGTAGTTCTCGACCTCGGTCGTGAGCGCGATCTGGCCGCCCAGCTCGTTGCCGGTGATGAGCAGCGGCCGCAGTTCCGCGCGGCCGGTATAGATCGCGGCCGACCAGCCGGCCGGCCCGCTGCCGATGATGATCACGTTTTCGATCTCGGGCCGCGGCCCGCCGGCGACCGGCTGCCCGGCCGGCTCGGCCGCGGCGCCGAGGTTCAAACTAAGGTCTAGCATAAGTCCCTACTCCTTGTGCGCGTAAAAACTCGTGTTTGGCGAGAGCACGATGCCCTCAGATGTCATCTGCTGCGTACAGGATCAACGCCGCGGCGATCACGCCTGCGGTTTCGGCCCGCAGAATGCGCGGCCCCAGGCTCACAGGGCGGACGCCACAGCTTTGCGCCAGAGCGATTTCGCTTTCGGTGAAACCGCCTTCCGGGCCAACAAAGACTTGGATGTGCATACCCCTGGCAAGGTTACAACCGCTCAATACATCGCGCAGCCGCGCCTCTCGCTCGCCCTCCCAGAGGATCAGCCGCACCTCATCATCTCCGTGCCGCAAGCCTCCGGCTTGCGCATCCGGAGCGGCCGCGCAGGAGACCGCCTGCGCAAAGCGCCGGGGTGGATGGAGGACCGGCAGACAACCCCGGCCGCTCTGCTCGGCCGCCTCCTGGATGATGCGTTCCCAGCGACCGCGCTTCTGCTCGATGGCGGCCAGATCATCCACTACGTTGCGCTCGCAAATCAACGGCACAAAGGCCGCCACGCCCACCTCTGTTCCCTTTTGCAACGCCCAGGCGAAGCGCTCTCCCTTGAGCGCGGCCTGGAACAGGGTGATGCGGGTGGTCGGCTCGCCCGCCGCCTCCCAACGGCGCACGACCTGGAAGCGAACGCCCTCCTCGTCCACGGCGATCAAGGACGCCTCGCACGCCCGGCCGCGGCCATCGAGCAGGATCGCCCGGTCGCCGGGCCGCATGCGCAACACGCGGCGCACCTGATGCGCCTGATCGCCGGTCAGGACCACGATCGGCTGCGCAAACAGAGACGGGGCCACAAAGAATCGGTGCATGGTCGTCGCAGGGCTTTCTCCGGCCGAAAAATTGTAACATGCTCCATTGCTGGCGGTCAACTTGCTCCAATGCGACACGGCCATTCCCAATGTGCCGGGCGCGTTTCCGGCGCGCGGTGCGTCCGGCGGGGCCGCCCGGCGATCCATCGCCGGGCTACGGGAGCAACGCCCCGTGAACGGGGCTGGATCGGCGCCGAGGCAAGGCCCGGTCGCACGATCCATGCATGGTCGTGCGGTCGTCGGCGATGAGACGCCCGGCCCATGCCCCGACGCCAGGCTCCACGCGCAGCAGCCCCCGCCGGGTCCACATTTGGCA
>Ga0209162_1000710_pt1 | contig 35233 bp, 22 predicted proteins | sample YNPNPMetaG_FD_187121 | JGI IMG/M metagenome (GOLD analysis project Ga0209162, IMG submission 187121) | Anoxygenic and chlorotrophic microbial mat microbial communities from Yellowstone National Park, USA - YNP NP MetaG (SPAdes) (version 2) ...
AAGGCTGCGCCCTCCCAAACCCTCCCACCGGGTGGGGGTGTAGGGAAACCGGGTTTCCCCATCCCCCTGCGCAAAGGCTGCGCCCTTACCTTCCCGCGGGCGGGGGGATGGGGAAACCGGGTTTCCCCATCCCCCCGCTTGAGGGCGTAGCCCTCCCAAACCCTCCTGCGGGCGGGGGTATGGGGGAACCGGGTTCCCCCATGTTCACGTTAGCCGTCCATGCCGCCGGGCGGCACACCGCCCGATGCAAACCGGGAGATGGGGGAACCTGGTTCCCCCGTGTCACGTCAGGCGCTTAGCCGAGCATAGCGGCCAGGGCGGGCGCGTGGCGGCTGATTTCGGCGCGCAGGCGCAGCAACGCCAGTTCACCGGCGCGGGCCTCGATCATCAGGTCGAACGGGGGCAGGCCAGCGGTGGCGCGCAGCAGGCGTTCGAGGTCGCCGATAGCGACGAAATCGGCGTGCTGGCCGGGCCGGGGCGGCACAACGCGCGCGGGGGCGGGCGGGCGCGGCGGCAGCAGGTGCGCCTCGCTCCGCTGGCTGCTGAGGTGCACCTCGGGCCGCAGACCGCGAGGCCAGGTGGCCAGGGCCAGCCCCAGGGCCAGGGGCAGCGGCAGCCCCTCGGGGTTATGCAGTTCCCAGTGCAGCGTGTCGAAGACGATGGGCGCCCCGCAGCGCTGATGCAGCGCCAGCAGGCGCCCCAGGCTCGGCCCGGCGTGGCCGTGTTCCAGGGCCAGACGGGCGCGCGCCCGGGGCGAGAGGGCGGCATAGCGGGCCGCGAAGCGCGCGCCGGCCTGCTCGTCGGCGGCCGCCGAGCTGAGATGGGCCACCACGATGCCCTCGGGTGGCCCCGGCGCCCGTCGCGCGTCGAGGGCCGCGAGCAGCGCCGCATACGCCTCGACCTCCGCCAGCGCCACGGCCGCGGCCACATCATCGCGCGCGCCCAGGTCGAGCCCCGGCGCCAGGTGACAGCAGAGACGCACGCCCGCCGTGGCGACGCGCTCGGCCAGTACCTCCAGCAGCGTCGCGCACTCGGCGAGTTGCGCGTAGATCACGCCCATATCCAGCGCCAGCCCCAGACGGTAATAGCGCACCCCGAGCCGCTCGAGGCGGGTAAGGGTGTCGCCCAGGCGGGTGAGGGTCAGGCTCAGATGCGAGGGCGCCCTGTGTCCGGGCGCCCTCGCTTCGGGCTGCCCAGGCATGCGCCCGCCGAAGCCCAGGCGGATCATCGGCGACCTCTGTCGTGCCTTTCCATTGACAGGACGTACGCGGTGGAGGGGTGCGGGGAGGCGAAGCCTCCCCGCACCCCTGTTCCCGCCCGCGGCGGTCAGGCGGCCTGGCGCAACCCCCACGGCCCTCCCGCCGCGGGCGGGCAACAACCGGTTCGTGGAGGGCCTGCGGCCCTCCACCCCTCCCCGCCGGAAGGCGACCGCGTAACTCCTGTCAATTGAAGATAGTCTGTCGGAGCAGGGGGCCGGGGAAACCGGGTTTCCCCAGCCCTTCACCCGGCGGGAGGGTCTGGGAGGGCTGCGCCCCTCCTGCACCCCTCTACATAGTAACACGAAAACGTGTATTCGACAACTGCTACCGGGCCGGGGGATGGAGCAAGCCGGTTGCCCCGATCTCAGCGACTGCCAATGTTCACGCGGCGGTGGTTGCGGGTGTAGTAGCGGATCTGGCGGGGGAGATTGGTGTCGAGGGGGGTTTCGCGCACGGCGGTCATGATGGCCGCGGCGGCCTCGGCGACGCAGGCGCCGATTGCCGCTTGTGGCGCGCCTTCGGCCCGCAGGCGCCGCAGGGTCGCTTCCCAGGGCACGCTACAGGCGCCGCGGGCCACAATGCCGACGACGTCGGGCAACACTTTGGTATGGCGGGTCCAGTTGAGGCCCAGGCAGAAGGCGGTGACGGCGCAGGGCAGCCGTTCGACGCTGAGCAGGAGCAGTTCGACTTCGCGCGCCACGGCGAAGACAAGCAGGGCCCGGTCATCGGCGGTGAGTTCTTCGGCGCTACGGAGCGGGAGCTTGAGCAATTCGGCAAGCGCGGCTGCCAGTGGCCGCGCGAGGCCGTCGGCGGCGACCACGGCGCTGAAGCGCCAGTCGGTGCTGGCGACCAGGGCGATCAGCCGTTGCAGGGTGGTGCCAATGTTAGGATAGGTGAAGTGGTAATCCTGCGTCTCGCGGAGTTGCAACCCGTCGTCGCCGGTTGAGCCGAGGTAGATCACTCCGTCTTCGGCATACAACTGATCCTTAATATTGGCCAGGCTGCGAAACTCGCGGTGGCGCTCGACACTGGTGAGGTTGTCAACCACTTCGGCCATCGCGGCGGGCGAACCGGCCAGCAACAGGGCGCGCCCGAAGGCGGCGGTGGCCTCGTCGTAGCGGCGCAGGCCGAGCAGGCAGCGGCCGTGCAGGTTATGCACTTCCCAGTCCTGCGGGTAGCTCTGCAACGGCAGATCGAGATGGGCCAGCGCCTGGGCGTATTCGTTGCGCGCGAGGTGGATCAGCGCCAGTTCGAAGTGGGCCGCCGGGTCATCAGGCGCGCGTTTGAGGCAGTGCTCGAAGGCGTCCAGGGCTTCGTCGTAGCGTTCAAGCTCGACCAGCACGTAGCCGAGGTTGAAATAGGCCAGGAAGCTCCCCTCGAGACTGGCGACCAGGCGAAACTCCTCAACGGCTTTGGCCAGGAGCCCCGCGCGCTGGTAGTAGAAGCCGAGGGCGTTGTGAGCCTCGGCTTGCAGCGGATCGGCGGCGATGGCCTGGCGGTAGTGGGCGACTGCCTCGTTGAGCCGGTTGGCCCGTTCCAGGGCCATGCCAAGTTGAAGGTGACGCAGCGCTTCTGAGCGGTTGTGTGGTTCGTTCATCGCTCATTCCTGCGGTTCCGATAGGCCGGGACGTGGAGAACCCGCCTGTCCGGCGCGCCCGCAATCTGGAAGGTTGCGCTACAGCCCCAACACCCGCCGCTGGATGGCCAGCAGTTCGCCGATGCCCTCCGCGGCCAGATCAACCAGGGCATTGAGGCGCTGCCGGGATACAGGGGCTCCCTCGGCGGTGCCCTGCACCTCCACAAACTCGCCGCTGTCGGTCATGACCACGTTGCAATCCATATCGGCACGGCTATCCTCGCTATAATCTAGATCGAGGAGCAGGGCGCCGTCAACGCTGCCCACGCTCACCGCGGCCACGGCGCGGATCAACGGCGAGCGAGCCAGGAGGCCCTCGGCCACCAGACGCCTGCAGGCCAGGGCCAGCGCCACGTAGCCGCCGGTGATCGCCGCCGTCCGGGTGCCCCCATCGGCCTGCAGCACGTCGCAGTCAACGGTGATCAGCCGTTCCCCCAGTTCCTCCAGCGCCACGGCGGCGCGCAGGCAGCGCCCGATCATCCGCTGGATCTCCTGGGTGCGCCCGCTGGCCCCGCTGCGCTCGCGTCGCGTGCGCGTCAGGGTCGAACGTGGCAGCAGCGCATACTCGGCGGTCACCCAGCCGCGTCCCTGCCCCCGCAGCCAGGCCGGAATGCTCTCTTCCACGCTGGCGGCGCACAGGACCCGCGTGTCGCCGCAGATGATCAGCGCCGAGCCTTCGGCATAGGGGGCCGCATTGGGGATGATCTCTACGGGACGCAACTGGTCCGGCCCGCGTCCATCCTGGCGTACCATGGCTTGCTCCTGGCGTGCGTGGCTGTATCATAGCATGGGCTTTTCATTGTATGCAACCCGCGCTGGAGGGCTAAAAATAGGTTGCTGGAGCAGGGGCATGGGGAAACCCGGTTGCCCCATGCCCCTGCCCCAGCAGCTTATTTTCACGTTAGGATGAGGCACCTATGTACGTTGTTGGCACGGCCGGCCACGTGGATCACGGGAAGTCGACTCTGGTCAAGGCGTTGACCGGCATCGACCCCGACCGCTGGGAGGAGGAGCAGCGCCGGGAGATGACCATCGATCTCGGCTTCGCCTGGCTGATCTTGCCCTCGGGGCGTAGCGTCAGCCTGATTGATGTGCCCGGTCACGAGCGCTTCATCAAGAACATGCTGGCCGGCGTGGGCGGCCTCGACGCGGCGTTGCTGGTTGTTGCCGCCGATGAGTCAGTCATGCCGCAAACCGTCGAGCATCTGGCCATCCTCGATCTGCTCGAGGTGCGTCACGGCGTGGTCGCGCTGACCAGGGCCGACCTGGTGGACGGGGACTGGCTGGCGCTGGTGGAGGAAGAGGTGCGCGCGCGCCTGAAGGACACCAGCCTGGAGCACGCGCCGATCGTCGCCGTCTCGGCGCGCACCGGGCAGGGCCTCGACAGGCTGGTGGCCACGCTCGACGGGGTGCTCGCTGCCACCCCTTCGCGCGCGGCGGCGAGCGGCGCGCCGCGCCTGCCGGTGGATCGCGCCTTTACCATCGGCGGTTTCGGCACGGTGGTGACCGGCACGTTGCTCGACGGGCCGTTGCGGGTCGGGCAGGAGGTAGTGATCCTGCCGGCGGGGCGCCCGGCGAGGGTGCGGGGCTTGCAGACGCACAAACAGCGCTGCGAGACAGCCTTGCCCGGCACGCGGGTGGCGGTGAACCTGGCCGGGGTGCGCCACACCGAGGTGGCCCGCGGCGATGTGCTGGCGCTGCCCGGCGCCCTGCGCCCCACCACCCTGCTCGACGTGCGCCTGCGGGTGCTGGGCGATGCCCCGGCGCGGCTCGATCAGAACGCCGCTCTGGACCTGTTCATCGGCGCGGCTGAGGTGCGTTGTCGCCTGACGCTGCTCGACGCCGAGGCGTTCGCGCCAGGGAGCAGCGGCTGGGCGCAACTGCGCCTCGAGCGTCCCGTGGTTGCTATGCGTGGCGACCGCGCCATCCTGCGGGTGGCCTCGCCCAGCCGCACCGTGGCCGGCGGCGTGGTGGTTGACCCGCATCCGCCCCGGCACCGGCGCTTTCGCCCCCAGGTGATCGCCGGCCTGGAAGCGCGCCTGCGGGGCGATCCCCTGGAGTTGCTGCTCCAGGCCCTGGGCGATGGCCCGCCGCGTCCCTGGGCCGAGGCGCGCGCCGAGGCCGGCCTGCTCGACCGGCAGTCCCTCGCCCCCCTGCTGGCCGCCGGGCAGGTGCTCTGGCTCGGCGCGCCGCCGGAGCAGCCGGACGCCGCGGACGACGGATGGCTGGTTTCGGCTGCGGGTTGGGCGCGCCTGGAGGCGCAGTTGCTGCCGGCCCTGCGCGACTATCACCGTCGCTACCCTCTGCGGCGCGGTATGCCCCGCGAAGAGGCGCGCCAGAAGCTGCGCCTGCCGGCGCGGGCGCTGGGCGGCGCGCTCGACGAAGCCGCGCGACGCGGCCTGGTGGCCCTCGATGAGACCCGCGTCTGGCTGGTGGGCCACGACCCGCGCCCGTCGCCCGAGCAACGCGCGGCGATTGAGGCGGCTCTGGCGGCCATGCGCCGGGCGCCTTACGCGCCGCCCACCCCTGCCCTCGACGACGAACTGCTGGCCTGGACCCTCGAACAGGGTCTTGTGGTCCGTCTGGCCCCTGATGTCTTTCTGTTGCCGGAGATTTATGCCGAGTTGCTGGCATGGGTGCGCGCCGCCGCCGCAGCCGGGGGGAGCGTGAGCGTCGGCATGCTGCGCGATCGCTTTGGTAGCAGCCGCAAGTATGCCGTGGCCTTCCTTGAACATCTCGACGAACGCAACATCACCCGGCGCGAGGGCGAGGGCAGGGTGCTGGTCTGAAGGAGGACGGGGAAACCAGGTTTCCCCGTCCTCCTGCCCCAGGGGCTACGTCAACGTCCGGTTAATCGTCCGCGCCGTGGGCGTAATGGTCTTTGAGAAATTAATCCGATATGTCGGGCTGGCCGTGGGGCTGAAGCCCTCGGCTACGGGATGCGAAGCCCGCCTGCGCGGGCTATACCGAATTATTTATTCAAAGACCATGACGTAGCCCTGGCTCCTGCCCCAGGGGCAGACGTGGCCTGCCACGGAATGTGGTACACTGAACCTGTTTGCCTCCCATCTTCCGTTGGAGCCGGGCATGCTCGACCTTTGCCAGTTGCACGCTGCCTTCGTGACGCGCTTCGGCGCGCCCCCGGCGTTTGTTGTGCGCGCCCCCGGGCGCGTGAACCTGATCGGTGAGCACACCGACTACAACGAGGGCTTCGTGCTGCCCATCGCCATCGATCGTGCCACCTTCGTCGCGGCGCGGGCGCGCGCCGATCGCGTCATCCGGGTCCACAGCGCCCAGTTCGACGCCGGGGATCAGTTTTCTATCGACCAGATCGAACGCAACCCCGCGCAACCCTGGAGCAACTATGTGCGCGGGGTGGTGAAAGCCATGCTCTCCCGTGATCTCCCCCTGCGCGGCGCCGATCTGCTCATTGACAGCCAGGTGCCGCTCGGCGCCGGTCTCTCGTCGTCGGCGGCTCTCGAGGTGGCGGTGGCCTACGCGCTGCAACTGCTCAACGATCTCGATCTGCTGGGTGAGGAACTGGCCCTGCTGGCGCAGGGCGCGGAGCAGAGCTTCGTCGGGATGCAGTGCGGGATCATGGACCAGTTCATGGCCGCCCTCGGTCGCGCCGGGCACGCCCTGCTGCTCGATTGCCGCGACCTGAGCTACCGGCCCATCCCCATCCCGCCGCAGGCGCGGGTGGTGGTGTGCGACAGCGGCGTGCGTCATGATCTGGTGGGTTCGGAGTATAATGAACGCCGCGCCGTCTGCGAACAGGCAGTGCGCCTGCTGCGCGCCCGTCTGCCGCGGATCTCCGCCCTGCGCGACGTGACGCCCGCGCACCTCGAGGCCAATGCCGATCTGCTGCCGCCGGTGGTCCACCGGCGCGCCCGCCACGTGGTGAGTGAGATAGAGCGCACCCTGGCGGCCGCCGCGGCGCTGGAGCGCGGCGATCTGCCGCGCTTCGGGGCGCTGATGGATGCTTCGCATGCCAGCCTGCGCGACGATTACGCGGTGAGCACCCCCGAGCTTGACGCGCTGGTGGAGATCGCCCGGGGCCTGCCGGGCTGCTACGGCTCGCGCCTCACCGGGGGCGGCTTTGGCGGCAGCACGGTGAGCCTGGTTGCGGAAGGGGCCGTCGAGGGCTTCATGGCTGATCTGGTCGCTGGCTACCGCCAGCGTCTGGGCCGCGAGGCCCAGGCGCTGCTCTGCACCCCCTCCGAAGGCGTGAGCCGGGTGGCCGTGTTTTGAGGAGGATGTGGCGCGACGCTACCCATACCCTCCCACGGGGTGAGGGAAGGGGGAAACCCGGTTTCCCCCTCCCCCTGCGTGAGGGCGTAGCCCGCCCACCGGGTGGGGGCGTGGTTGCCCCCTCCCCCCTGCGTGAGGGCGTAGCCCGCCCACCGGGTGGGGGCGTGGTTGCCCCCTCCCCCCTGCGTGAGGGCGTAGCCCGCCCACCGGGCGGGGGCGTGGTTGCCCCCTTCCCCCCCTGCGTGAGGGCGTAGCCCGCCCACCGGGCGGGGGCGTGGTTGCCCCCTCCCCCCTGCGTGAGGGCGTAGCCCGCCCACCGGGCGGGGGTATGGGGAAACCCGGTTTCCCCATACCCCCTGCGTGAGGGCTGCGCCAGTCCAGACCCTCCCGCGGGCGGGGGCGTGGAGAAACCCGGTTTCCCCATACCCCTCTTTGAGAGCCTATGTTCACGTTAGAGTGATCGCAAACGAGGGAACAATGAGCGAACAGGCGCTGCGACGCCAGCTCGATCTGGGCGGGCCGTTCTCGCCGGTGCTGATTCCCCTGGTCCTCGGGCTGCGGCGCAAGACGTTGCTGCGCGCTGGCGCGGTGAGCGTGGAGCGCCGCCTCGCCGGCATCAGCACGCACTGGTACCACGTTCCGGGGCGTCGGGGCAGCGATCCGCAGTTGCCCGTCGTGCTCATCCACGGCATCGCCGATAGCGCGTTGACCTGGGCCTTCACCATGCGCGGCGTGGCCCGTGTCGGTCCGGTCTATGCGCTTGACCTGCCAGGGTTCGGGTTGAGCGGCTTTCCGCCGGGCCGGCGTTACACCACGATTGCCGAACACACCCGGGTGCTGGCCGCGCTGCTGCGCGAGGTGCTCGGGCGCCCGGCCTTGCTGGTGGGCAACTCGATGGGCGGCTGGATCGCCCTGCGTCTCGCGCAACTGCAGCCTGAGCTGGTGCGGGGCCTGGTGTTGCTCGACCCTGGCGGCGCGCTGCTCAATGGGCGCACCGCCTGGCAACCCTTTGTTGAGGTGGTGACCGCGCCCGATCTGCGCGCCGTCCGGCGCATCTACCGCCAGATGTACGGGCATGTGCCCTTGCCGCTCTATTTCAGCCAGCGGGCCTTTCAGTCGCTCTTCTTGCGCGACCCGGTGCAGCAGTTTGTGGCGGTGGCCAGCGAGGACGAGTTCTTCACCGCCGAGGAGTTGCGCCAGATCAGCGTGCCGGTCGGTCTCATCTGGGGCGAGCGCGATCGCTTTTTGCCCGCCGGTTCGTTCGAGTTCTTCCGCGACAATCTGCCGGGGGCCGAGGTGCTGGTGCTCAGGGGGTGCGGCCATCTGCCACAGTACGAGCGCCCCCGCGCGGTGGTGCGCTTCGTGCGGCGCTTCGCCCGGCGGCGCCTCGGGGGGTGACGAAACCTCTTGCCCGGCGCCTTGTTCGGTTGGGCTGATAGTGTTCCTGGAAGGGCTACGCCCTTCCACACCCTCCCGCGGGCGGGTGGGTATGGGGAAACCCGGTTTCCCCACACCCTCTTCGAGATCCAAACAGGTGTTCCTGGGAGGGCGTAGCCCTCCCAGACCCTCCCAGCGGGAGGGGATATGGGGAAACCCGGTTTCCCCACACCCTCTTCGAGATCCAAACAGGTGTTCCTGGGAGGGCGTAGCCCTCCCAGACCCTCCCAGCGGGAGGGGGCATGGGGAAACCCGGTTTCCCCATGCCCCTGCGGGGCGGGGGCGTGGGGAAACCCGGTTTCCCCACACCCTCTTCGAGATCCAAACAGGTGTTCCTGGGAGGGCGTAGCCCTCCCAGACCCTCCCAGCGGGAGGGGGCATGGGGAAACCCGGTTTCCCCACACCCCTCTTCGAGATCCAAACAGGTGTTCCTCGGAGGGCGTAGCCCTCCCAGACCCTCCCAGCGGGAGGGGATATGGGGAAACCGGGTTTCCCCATATCCCTGCGGGGCGGGGGCGTGGGGAAACCCGGTTTCCCCCTACCCTTGCTTAAGGGCTACGCCCTCCCAAACCCTTCCGCGGGCGGGGGTATGGGGGAAGCTAGTTATGTTCACATCAGGCCACGGCAATCTAAAATCCAAAATCTAAAATCCAAAATCCACGGATCGCCTATGTCAACACCCATCCATGCCCATACCCTCGCCAACGGCCTCCTGGTGCTCACCAGGGAGGTGCACAGCGCCCCGGTGGCCACGAGCTGGATCTGGTACCGCGTGGGTAGCCGCAACGAGCCCAGCGGTGAGACCGGGATCAGCCACTGGGTCGAGCATATGCTCTTCAAAGGCACCCCCAGTATGCCGCGCGGCGAACTGGACCGGCTGATCGCCCGCAATGGCGGGGTCTTCAATGGCTTCACCTGGATCGACTACACCGCCTACTACGAGACCCTGCCCGCCGATCGCCTCGAACTGGGGCTGCGGATCGAGTCCGACCGCATGGTCAATGCGCTCTTTGACCCGCCCGAGGTGGAGAGCGAGCGAACGGTCATTATCTCTGAGCTTGAGGGCTACGCCAATTACCCCGAAACCTGGCTCGACGAGGCAGTGAAGGCCATGGCCTTCACCGTGCATCCCTACCACCACCCGGTGATTGGCTATAAGAGCGACCTGCTGGCGATGACCCGCGATGAGTTGTACGCCTACTACCACACCTTCTACGCCCCGAACAACGCCGTGCTGGTCCTGGTGGGCGATTTCGACACCGGCGCACTCTTGCGGCAGGTGGAGCAGTATTTTGGCCCCTTGCCCCGCGGACCCGCCCTGCCCGCGGTGCGCGCGGTGGAGCCGGAGCCGCAGGGCGAGCGCCGGGTGACCATCCGCAGGCCCGGTCCGGCCCAGTATGTGCAGATCGCCTACCTGGCCCCCGATTGCCGCAGCCCGGATTTCGCGCCGCTGGCGGTGCTCGACGCGGTGCTCAGCGGCGCGCGACCGCTCAGTTTCATGGGCGGCGGCGCGCAGACCAACCGCAGCGCGCGCATCTACAAGGCCCTGGTGGAGACGGAACTGGCCGCGGCGGCCTGGAGCGCGTACGCCCCCACCCGCGATCCCTTTCTCTTCGAACTGAACGCCACCGTGCGCGAAGGACGCGCTGCCGCCGCCGTCGAGGCGGCCCTGCTGGCTGAAATTGACAAGATCCAGCAGGATGGCGTCACGCCTGAGGAACTGGCCAGGGTGCTCAAACAGGTGCGCGCGCAGATGGCCTACAACAACGAGAGCGTGACCGACCAGGCCCTGCAGATCGGCATGTGGGAGATGCTCGACAGCTTCCGGCGCGTCGAGACGTTGCCGGAGGAACTGGCCGCGGTGACCGCTGAGGATGTCCGGCGGGTCGCCCGGACCTACCTCACCGAACGGCGCCGGGTGGTGGGTCACTTCATTCCAACGGAGGAGCAGGAGCATGGCGCCTGAAGCGCGTGGCATTGCCGGGGCGACGCGCTATGTCGCCTCGAACGGCCTGGTGGCCCTGATCCAGCGCAATCCGAGCGCGCCGACGGTGAGCGTGCGCGGCGAGGTGCGGGTGGGCGCGGTGCACGAGACGGCGGCGCAGAACGGCCTGGCCGCGTTTACCGGCGCGGCCTTGATCCGCGGCGCCGGCGAGCGCACCTTTCAGCAGATCGTCGCCGAAACGGAGGAGCGCGGCTGCAGCGTGAATGCCGCTGGCGGGTTGCACACCAGCGGCTTTGCCGGCAAGGCCCTGGTAGAAGATCTGCCGCTCATCCTTGCCGTTCTCGCCGACATGCTGGCCCGGCCAACCTTTCCGCCCCACGAAGTCGAGAAGTTGCGCGGCCAGTTGCTCACCAGCCTGCGCGAGAGCGAACAGGAGACCGGCACACAGGCCTGGCGCGCCGCGCGGGCCTTGCTCTACCCTCCCGAACATCCCTACAGCCGCCTTACCAGCGGCACGATCGAGACGGTGCAGGCTCTGACGCGCGAGGACCTGGTGCGCTTCCACCAGCGCTACCATCCCGCCGCTGCCACCGTGGCCATCGTGGGTGATGTTGAGCCGCAGGCGGTGATCCCCCTCCTGGAGACCTCCCTGGGCGCCTGGCCGCCCGCCGGTTCGCCACCCACCCTCGATCTCCCCCCGGCGCCTCCGCTCGAGGCCATCCTCCGCCGCGACGTGCCCATGAGCGGCAAGATCCAGTCCGACATCGTCTGGGCCGTGCATGGCCTTCGCCGCACCGATCCGGACTACTACCCGGCCATGATGGCCAATATGATCCTCGGTCGTCTGGGCATCGGGGGACGGCTGGGCGAGAACGTGCGCGAGGAGCAGGGGATGGCCTACTACTGCTACAGCAACCTCGACGCCGACGTGGGCGCCGGCCCCTGGTCGGCGGTGGCGGGGGTCAACCCGGCCAATGTGGAACGGGCCATCGAAGCCCTGGTGCACGAAGTGGCCACCTTTGTAGAGCAAGGCCCCACCGCCCAGGAGATCGCCGATGCGCGCGATTATCTCACCGGCAGCCTGGTGCTGAGCCTGGAAACCAACGATGGCATCGCCGCCGCGCTACTGGCGATCGAGCGCTTCGGGCTGGGGCTCGATTTCATCGAACGCTATCCGGCGATCATTGGCGCCGTCACCGCCGACCAGATCGTTGACGTCGCCCGGCGTTACCTGTCCACCGAGCGCTACGTGCTGGCGGTAGCCGGCCCGCCGGCGGGTCCCTGAACCTAAACCATGGTTCACCCCTACGGTACCGTGGCGGAGCGCGGGGAGACGCGGCCTCCCCGCACCCCCCGTTCCGGCCGCGGCAGCGGATCCATGGGTTCACCTTGATCCCGGGAGCACTAACGTGAGCATAGGCTGCTGGAGCAGGGGTATGGGGAAACCCGGTTTCCCACGCCCCTGCGCAAGGGCTGCGCCCTCACCTTCCCGCGGGCGGGGGGATGGGGGAACCTGGTTCCCCCATGCTTACGTTAGTCTGCGTTGCGCGCCTGCGCCATGTGCGTCAGCCAGTACCCCTGCCCACTGTCTCCGCAGAGAATCAGGGGTGTGCGCGGATCAACCTCGATCAGGGTGCGCAGGTACTCGACCATGTCCGCGAGGCGCGCCAGGCTGGCGGGGTCGTCCGCTCCCCACAGGCGTTGGGCCAGCGCGGGACCGGGGTAGGGATGACCAGGACGGGTCGCCAACAAGCTCAAGAGGGTGAACGCCTCAGGGCGCAGTTCAACCGGCTTTCCGGCATGGGTGGCCCAGTGTCCTTGCGGGTCGAGGCTCAGCAGGCCATAGACCAGGGCGCCGGATTGTCCACTGCGGCGCCGGAGCTGGGCGCGAATGCGTGCCAGCAATTCTTCGGTGCGAAAGGGCCGCTGCACATAATCGTCGGCGCCCAGTTCCAGCGCGCTAACCACCAGCCGGTCATTGCGAGCCGGGCCGATGACGATCAGCGTTGCCGAACAGGCCGCGCGGATGGTGGGAATATGGATCACCTCGTTAGCCGAGGGTAAGTCGAGCAACAGGAGATCAGTTCGGCTGCGCAGCATGTCGAGGGTTTGTTGCAAGCCGACCGCCAGACTTGCCTCATAACCCTCTTGCGTCAGGCGCGGGATGAGATAGTCGTGGGTCCTCTCGCCGAGACCGGAGATGAGAATGCTCACAGGAGGGGTCATAGACGAAGTCTTACTCACAGGACGTGCGCGGTTGAGAGGCGCGGGGAGGCTACGCCTCCCCCGGGGGGCTGCGCCCTCCCAAACCCTCCCGCGGGGGGGTGTTTTCACCTCAGCCGTCCATGCGGCTCCGCCGCACAACGCCGCGATGAACATACGGTTGTTCTTGGGAGGGCTACGCCCTCCCAAACCCTCCCAGGGGCCGGGGCCTGGGTGCGCGGGCCTCCGGCCCGCGTCCGCGGGGGTATGGGGAAACCGGGTTTCCCCATACCCCTCGCCGAGGGCTTATTTTCACGTTAGCCGTCCATGCGGCTGCGCCGCACAACGCCGCGATGAACATAAGGTTGTTCCTGGGAGGGCTGCGCCCTCCCAGACCCTCCCGCGGGCCGGGGCGTGGGGAAACCCGGTTTCCCCACATCCCACGGTATGACAAAGGTTTTTCTTGGGAGGGCGCAGCCCTCCCAAACCCTCTCAGAGGCCGGGGTCTGGGTGCGCAGGCCTCCGGCCCGCATCCGCAAGGGGATAAAATCGGCTGCCCTGACGGGGGCCTGGTCCGGGGCACGCTGCGGGCGGCGCGGTCCGCACGATAGTCGTCACCCCCTCGATCAGGCCCAGAAATTGTCGCAGCGTGGCCTCGGCGTGTTCCGTGGCCTTGCTCAACACCCCATCTTCGCAGGCGGTGCGAAGAATCTGCGCTTCCGCCTCCTGCCGCGCCAGAGTTTCCAGATCTTTGTTCTCCGGGGCGAACCAGCCCCGATTGCGGCTATAGACGCGCGTTCCTATGCAACCCGAAATGGCATTACACTTTTGCGCCAACGTGGATCGCCACGGCGCCCAGGCTGTGGAGCCGGTACGTCACATGGCGCCAGCCAGCCTCGCGCATCATTGCTGCCAGACGTTCCGGTGACGGAAAGGCGCGCGCCGACTGCGGCAGGTAGGTGTAGGCCCGGCGATCCCCGCCGAGGATCTGCCCGATCCAGGGCACAATGTGCTCGAAGTACACCCGGTGCCCCAGGCGCACCAGTGGGTGCTTCGGGCGCGCGACTTCGAGGCAGGCCATGACCCCGCCCGGGCGCGCCACGCGGTGCATTTCGCGCAGGGCCTGCGGGATGTCGGTCACATTGCGCATCACAAAGCCGGTGGTGATGGCATCGAAGGTGTTGTCGGGAAAAGGCAGCCGCAGGGCGTCGCCGCCCACGAAGGCCGCCCGCCGGCCCTCGAGGCCGGCAAGTTTCCCGCGACCGGCGGCCATCATCGGCACGGTGAAGTCCACTCCGACCGCGATGCCCGCGCGGGTCCAGGCGGCGAGTTCAAGCAAAAAGTCTCCCGTCCCGGTGCCTACATCGAGGGCCCGGCCGTCAACCGGAGGGGCGACCTGCTCGACGACCCGTCTGCGCCAGCGCTGGTCCAGCCCGAAGGTCATCACCCGGTTGACCCGGTCGTAGCCTGGAGCGATCCGGCTGAACATCCGCTCGACGTATTCCGCTTTCTCATCAAGGGTTGGCAGTACGCTCACGGTACTCCTCATTCAGGGCTTGCGCGCGACCCAGAAGATGCGCTGGGTGTCGGATCCGGGCGGCTGCAGGGTAAAACTGTCGTACAGTGCTTCAACACGCAGCCCGGCCCGCTCCAGCAACGCCGTAACCGTTTCGGGGGGATAGGCGCGCTCGACGTGCAGTTCGTCGAAGCGCTCGTAGCCCTGGTCGTCATCGCCCACAAAGCCGGTGAGCACCATGATGTTCCGTTCCGAGGCGCTATCGAAATGGCTCCGTTCGATCTGCACGTACCCGTCGTACTCCTGGATCACGCACGTCCCCCACTCGTGCTCCAGGAAGTGGCGCGTATTCATATCCGCCACATACAGCCCCCCGGGGGCCAGGACGCCGGCGACGGCGTGGAAGCAGGCCGCCAGGTCGCCCTCGGTGGGCATGTAGTTCAAACTGTCGTAGGTGCATGTAACCAGATCGAAGGCCGTCGCCGGAACCAGGCCCTCAAGGTCGCGCATGTCACCATGAACGAAGCGCACCTGTTCGTTCGCGCCGGTGGCCCTGGCGACAGCCTGGGCCAGCATCGCCGCCGAGCGGTCCACGCCGGTGACTTCCCATCCATCGGCGGCCAGCAGCAGCGCCAGCGTACCGGTGCCACAGGCGACATCGAGCGCCCGCCGGCCACTGACCGGATGCTGGCGCAACAGGTCGCGCAGGTAGAGATGCACCAGCACGGCGAAGCGCATCTGGCCACTCTGGTCGTATAGCGGCGCATAGCGCTCGTAGGGTGGGCTAAAGCTCTGCTCGTTCATACATCCCTGGCCGGGCGCATGCTTGTCTCGCCGACGGATGCAAAAGGTTGCTCCTGGGAGAGCGCAGCCCTTCCTCCCGCGGGCGGGCGTGTGGGGAAACCCGGTTTCCCCGCCCCCCTCGCTGAGGGCATATGTTCACGTGAGACGGTCGTGCGCATGGCGCACACCGCCGCGATGACCATGACCTGGGATCGCTGGCCTCCCGCCCGCGGCGCGGCTCCGCGGGCACGGTACCGCCCCTTCTCTGACCCTCCCCCGGTGGGGGGCGGGAACCTGGCTCCTCCCCCCGGCGGGGGGAGGCTGGGAGGGGGGCAGCACGCGGTGAACGATGGTCACCTCAGCCGTCCATGCGGCTCCGCCGCACACCGCCGTAATGAAAATAAGGTTATTCTTGGGAGGACTGCGCCCTCCCAAACCCTCCCGCGGGTGGGGGAACGGGGAAACCCGGTTTCCCCATGCCCCCTCGCCGAGGGCTTATGTTCACGTTAGGGAGCGCTCTGTCACGCTTTCCTCAGTATATTGTAGCATGTCCACTCCTGCCGGTTGTTACGGTTCACGCGATCCCGCCGCGGCGCTGCCATCGCGCGCGGGGTCGGTTGCCGGCGCGGGACGCCGGGCCAGGGGGTACCAGAAGGAGACAACGAAGCCCACGAAAATGTGCTGCACATTGATGAGCAAAAAGAGCGCCGAGAGCGCCAGGGCCTGCTCGGTCTGGTACCCGTACGGCAGGAGCACGGCGATCAGCGCCGCGTCGCGCACGCCTACGCCGGCAATCGAGATCGGCAGGACCTGGAGCACGGCGATCAGCGCCGAAACGCCCACGACCACCGGCAAAGGCACGCGATCGAGGCTCAGGGCCAGGAAGAGCAGCCAGAGGCGCAGGAAGGTGAAGGCCGCCGAGCCGAGGGAGAGCAGCGTTAGCTCGACGATCAAGGCCGGGCGCAGGTGCAGGCCGTGGAGCTGGCTGTTCCAGCGGCTCAGGGTGGCGGTGAAGCCCGGGGCGAAGCGGGGCAGCGCGACCATCAGCATCCATGTCCGTGGCCCCCGCGCAACCAGCACCACCGTCAGCGCTGTCAGGCCCAGGGCCATGGCCAGCACCAGGGCAGTCTGCAATTCGCGGCTGGGGAGCAGGCGGCCCAGGGCGAAGATACCCAGCGTGCCGAACGCGGCCATCACCAGCAGGTCGAAGAGCCGGTCGAGCACCACGCTCAGCATGGCCGGGGCCAGCGGCTGCCCCCGCTCGTGCAGGTAGAGGCCCTTGAGCAGGTCGCCGGCCTGGCCGGGGGTGGTAGCGCCATAGAACAGCCCGACGGTGTAGAGCCCGCAGGCGGTACGGAAGTTGAGGTGCAGCCCCATTTCCCGCATCAAGCGCAGCCAGCGCCAGGACTTGATCAGCACGAAGGGCGGCATGAGCAGGAGCGAGAGGGCGATCGGCCATGCCCGGGCGGTACGCAGGCTCTCCCACAGGTGCTCAAGGTTGGCGTTGGCAAGGAAGAGGATGAGCAGCGCGGGGCCGAGCAGCCGCAGCAGGAGGGGGAGATACTTGTTCATGCGCTCACTCGCGCCGCTGGAACCGCAGTGCGGCGATCTGTTCGGCGAGCAGGCCGAACATGAAGACGATAATGCCGCCAACGAACAGGGCAGCCGTTGCGTTGGGGATCTTGAGCCAGACGCCGTTGACCGCCACGCTGGCAATGTAGGCCAGCAGACTTAAAAAGAACATGCCCAGCGCAATCGGAAAGTAGACCCGTAGGGGCGCGAACAGGGAGATGATCCGCAGGATGATCAGCCCGAACCGGACCCCGTTCTTCAAGAGTTTCTGACTGCTTCGCCCGCCCTGGCGCCGCTGGCCCTCGATGCTCACGAAGCCCACGCAGTAGCCGGCCTTGAGCAGGCTCAGGGTGCTGGTGGTCGGGTAGGAGTAACGGTTGGGGAGCAGGTGCAGGAACTCCATAATCACCTCGCGGCGCATGGCCCGGTAGCCGCTGGTCAGGTCGCGCACCTCGGCTTCGACCAGGTAGGCCCCGAGGGCGTCCAGCGCGCGGTTGCCGAGGCGGCGCGCCAGGGTGTCGCCCTGGGTCTCACGGGTGCGCGCGCCGACGACCATATCGTAGCCAGCGGCGATGCCACCGAGCAGATCGGGGATGTAGCGCGGGTCCATCTGGCCGTCGGCGTCCATCAGCAGGACCACCTCGCCGCTGGCGTGACGGATGCCGGTCTTGACGGCGGCGCCGTTGCCCCGATTGGTGGGATGCCGCTCGACGCGCGCCCCGGCGGCCAGCGCCGCGGCGGCGGTCCCGTCCTGGGAGGCGTCGTCCACCACCAGGATCTCGGCGTCGGGCAGGGCGGCGCGGACGCGCTGCACCACAGCGCCGATGTTGTGGGCCTCATTGAAGGCGGGGATCACGACGCTGACGCTGAAAGGGTAGGTTCGCGGCGCCTCGGGCCGGGTGCTTGCCTCTGGGATGGCCAGGCTCATGGCTGTTCCTGCGCGGCGGGCGTGAGCGCCGGTTGCTCCACGGCCACGTCGCTGATCATCACGCTGAGCATGCGCGCGTCGCCGCTGGCGCGGTTGATCTGCACCGGAATGAAGGTCGGCGCCGCCAGCCGGATCTCCAACTGGCTGGCGTGGCGCAGGCTGGCGGGCACGGCCACGCGGTAGACGCGCCACTCGCCGCCGCGCGCCGGCAGGGTCATACGCTCCTCGCCGATCATCAGGCTCAGGGGCGTATCGCCGGGCAGGCCGCCCGCCATGCGCAGCCGTAGCACCGCGCCCTCGGCCAGCGGTTCGGGTAGGGGCAGGCGAATGATGCCCCGGTTTTGCAGCCAGCGGTAGGTGCGTGGCGCGCCTGCGGGCAACGCCTCGCCGAAGGAGAAGCCGTCGAGGTAGCCGAAGTCCAGCCCATTCCCCAGGCGCAGGGCGGTGAGCGGGGCGGGGCGCAGCCATTCCATGGCCAGTTTCTGCACATCCTCGCCGGCGCGCACCTCGGCGTCTTCAAAGAACAAACGCGCCAGTTCGTGATTGCCCTGGGCCCGCGCCAGCGCCCCGCGCACCACGTCGCCGCGGTGGGTATGGCGCGTGCCGAGGACCTCCCAGCCCCGATCGTAGTCGCCCAGTTCCAGGTAGAGCAGCGCCAGTTCGGCGCGCCCATCAACGAAGTCGGGGTCGGCGGCGAGCATCCGCTCGTAGGCGGCGATCGCGCCGGGGTAGTCGCCCTGGCGATAGGCGTTCAGGGCGGCGGCGCGATGCCACTCGCGCTGCGCCCCCGCGGCGATGATCCGCGGGTAGTCGCGATAGCTGAAGACCAGGTACAGGAAGGCCGCGCAGAGGAGCAGGCCCGCCAGGCCCCACGGCGAGCGCAGGTAGGCGCGGGCCGCGGCGCGCGCCGCCGGCCCGTCGCGTTGCCGAAGGGCCAGCCAGTTCCACAGCGCCCCCAGTGTCGCCGCGCCGTAGAGGGCCATGAACAGCCAGATCGGCAGCAGGTAGCGCGGCTCGACGTGGATGAGCATCACCGTCAGACACGAGTAGGCGATCCAGCCCAGCGCCAGCAGCCGGAAGCCGCCCTCATGCGGGCGCGCGGCCAGGGCAAACACGCTCGCCGCGCTGAAGATCAGCCAGAGTGCGTCCCCCAGGGCGCCGATGATCCACACCTCGCGCAGCGGGCGGGTGAAGAAACTGACCTTGACGAAGTAATCCTCGATGAACTGCGCCTTCCAGATGTGTTGAAAATGGGGCCAGAAATTGCGCGTGAGCCGCCAGGGTTCTTCGTTCAGAATGCGCCGGATATCGGCGCTCACGAAGGCCTGGCGCTCCTCCTGGGGAATGGCGGCCAGGATGGCCTTGGCCTCGCCTTCGCCCCGGCCCGCGTTCACCGCGTCGCTCATCGCCATCCACAGGTTCACCGGACCCAGGGTGTCAATGATGATCAAGCGGTTGTAGGTGACATAGTTCCGCGCCGTCCACGGCGCGATGATCGCCGCGAAGGGCAGCAGAAAGAACGCCGCGGCGACCACGAAGCGCCCCGGCCAGGAGCGCAGCCGTGCCGCGCGCGCGCCGGGCGGGCGTTGGTCGCCGGGCGCGGTTTCCCACAGCAGGAACCCCAGCGCAAAGACCGCGGCGTAGAGCGCCGGCGAGCGCGCCAGGGCCGCCACCGCCAGCGCCGCGCCCGCCCCGGCCAGCCAGAGCCGGCGCCGGCTGTCGCGCCAGCGCACCAGCGCCCAGCAACTCAACACCAGGGCGAAGAAGAAGAGCGGTTCGCTCAGGATCAGCGCCGGCAGTTCCACTAGCGGAAACCAGACCGCCAGCAGCGTGGCGAAGATCAGCCCCGCCTGCCGGCTGAACAGGCGCCGGGCCAGGTCGTAGCCCACGGGAACGAGGAGCAGCGAGAGGGCCACGTGCACGCCGCGGATCATGGCGATGCCCAGGGGCGGATCGCCCAGGATCATCGCCGTCTTCAGCATCGCGGCGAAGAAAAAGACATGTCCGGGCGGCCGGATGAGCCATGAGTTGTCCAGGTATTCGCCGGTGGCGGCCAGGCGGAGCGCCCGCTGGTAGTAGTCGCCGTCATCGGCCGCCGAGAAGCGCGGATCGATATCGTTGACGGCGATGAACCAGAGCCGCAGTCCCAGTCCCAGCAGAACCAGCGCCGCCAGGTACACCGCCGTGGCCGAAACGCGCGGCAACGCCACCGCCCTGCCGCGGGTCGCTCCGCGTACCTTGCCCCTGGAGGTTGTTGCGCGTGCCGTGTGCATGCCTTTACTTCGACGTTCCCTGCGGGCCAGGGCGTGAGGCAACCCGGGTTCCCCGCGCCTCTTCACCTGGCAGCGAGATGCCGGTCCGCACGTTCCTCCGCCGCGCTGCGCTCGGCGGCTGGGGAAAGGGTGCGGACCGGGCCACCCTTCAATCTCCCGCCCCCATTCCCAGACGGTACAGCCCATAGCGCCCGCTGGCGCTCACCCGCGCCGCGCCCGGATCGGCCAGCGGCGGGGGCCCCGCCGTCTCGTCCCACAGCAAGTAGCGCGCCCCCGCGGCGTATAGCGCGGCGAGATCCTCCGCGCCTATCGCCGCCCCGGCCACGACGTGCGGGGGCCAGTCAACCACACGATGGGCGATGGCCGAGTACTTGGCCAGGGGCAGCCGATCTGACACCCGCGCGGCGATTGGCTCGCCGGGGGCGGTTGCGGCCTGAACCATGCGGATCGCCGCGACCTCCTCGGCGGGTTGCTGCGCCAGGACATAGCGCGCCCCGTTTGCGTAACCGCCCCATAGTACCACAACCAGCGCCAGGCTCGCGCCGAGCAGCAACCGCCCCCCGCGCGCCAGGCGCCACAGGCTCCAGCCGGCCGCGGCGGCGTAGATCGGCGCGAGCGGTAGAAAGAAGCGTTGCAGGCTGAAAGCCGTACTGACCAGCGCGACGTAGCCGGCCATGAGCAGCAGCAGCGTCGCGGGCGCCCTCAGATCCTGCCCGCTTCGCCGCATCAGCAGCAGCAGCCAGCCCAGCAACCCCCCCACGGCGAGCCAGTTGGCCGGCCAGCCAAGCAGGCGCAGTTGCCAGGCGCGCCCGAACTCGCTGATGTCTTCGGCACCGCTGCCGGTGTAGCCGATCACGTTGCGCCACCAGTTCTCCAGAAAGCGCGCCGGGTCGCGCAGCGCCACCTCGGCCAGCCCGATGTCGTTGGGCGCTTCCTCCCAGCGTCCCCAGTCGGTGTTGCCGTACACCGCCAGCCAGATGTTCTTGGCCTGTTGATTGTAGAGCGGGTTGCCGGTCGCCATAGTGTTGACGATCAGTTGCGGCAGCATCGCGGCGAGCATCGCCCCGGCGAAGATCGCCGCCAGCCTGCCGGGGCGTGATCGGGCCGCCAGCAGCAGCGCGATGGCGCCCCAGGGCAGCAGGATCAGCCCGGGATGGCGCATCAAGAAGGCCAATCCCCCGCCGAGACCGGCGATGGTGGCGAGCCACAGCGCCTCCCGTCCCTCCGGGTTGTCCGCCGTCTGGCCTGGTTCAGGGTTGGCGATGCCGGCGTTGTCGCATTGTTGCCAGGTCGCATTGGGACGCCATGCACGGCCAGCGAATATCCCGCGTCGAGCCTCCGAAATGAGATGGGAAGGATTTGAGCCAGGCCCGAGCGCGGCGGCCAGGGCGGCCACGCTCAGGGTCACGCAGGCGGCAAAGGGCATATCGCTGCCCACATACAGGCCGTACCGCGCCACCAGGCCGTTCAGCGCCAGGGCCAGCAGGGCCAGCAAGGCCGGGCCGGGCGGCAGCATCACCCGAGCGAGCCAGTACCCCGCGCCGAGCAGCGCCGCCCCGCTCAGCGCCGCCAGGAAGCGGCCCGCCAGAAAGGCGTTGCCCTCGAACAACGGCCGCGCCAGCCAGAGCAACAGCGGGTACCCCAGGTTGTAGAACCCGTCGGCGCGGAACACGCCGGCCAGCGTATCGCGGGTGGCAAAGACGCGAAAATCGTTCTCCACCCCGGGCCGGGAGAGGGTCACATGCTGCTGCGCGAGGACCAGGGTCGCCGCGGTCCACAGACCGATCACGGCGATGGGGGCCACGACGCTGACGAGCCGCGGCCAGCGTGCCGCCAGGGCCGGCCCGTCGCGCAGGGCCAGCAACCCGCCGAGGGCGAGCGCGGTGAGTGGCGGCAGCGCGCGCAGCGGATAGGGGTAGAGCGGCGGCTGGAGCCGGTAGAGCAGCAGCCAGGCCAGGCCGTAGACCAGCAGGGCGGCGGCGGGGGCGAACCGGCCTGGCGCGAACGACTGTTCGCTCCTCCCCGCTCGTGGCGCGTTGCCGCCGGCGCGAAGCAGCGACCACAGCAGCGCGCCCACCGCGGCGGCGTAAGCGACCTGGGCGGGGTAGGGCACGATCAAGCCCGGTCCGACGCGATAGACCGCCCGATCAACCAGCACGCCCGCCTCGCGCCCATCGGCGAGGCGGGTCGTATCGGCGCGGATCTCGATGAAGAAGTCGGTGGCCTTGCGCCAGCCGCCGCGGATGGAGACCTGACGTTCCTCCCACGCGCCACTGGCCTGGAAACGCTCGAGTTCCATAACACCATTGAGCAGCAGGGTGACCTGAGGTGGTGGGCCGCTCGCGCGCCAGCCGCGCAAACGCAGGCTGACCTCGCCGGGCAGGCCGGCCTGGGGAAAGATCAGGGCCGCCGAGGCCCCGCTCCAGCGAGCCCCGCCCTCGGCGCCCTCCAGGTACGGGCGCGGCCCGCCGGGATCGCCGGGCCGCTCAGCGTCGAAAAAGCCCTGGGTGTAGGCCGCGTCAAAGCCGCCGACATTGACCACGTGGGTGGCCGGGATCTGCGAGAGCAGCATAATCAGGAGCGCGCCGAGTGCGGCCCAGGTCAGGGCCGGAACGAAGCGCGCCGGCGCCCGGGCCGGGAGCGAGCGTCTGATCTGAAGGGCGTGTTTCAAGCGCGGTTCCATGCCAGGGGATGGGGAAACCGGGTTTCCCCACACCCCCGCCCGCGGGAGGGTCTGGGAGGGCGTAGCCCTCCCAGGAGAACCCTGTTATCCCCTTACGGATGCGGGCCGGAGGCCCGCGCACCCGGGCCCCGACCTACGGGAGGGTCTGGGAGGGCATAGCCCTCCCAGGAACAATCGTATGTTCATTCCGTCGGTGTGCGGCGGAGCCGCATAGATGTCTAACGTGAACATACGCCCTCGGCGAGGAGGGTGGGGAAACCGGGTTCCCCCACGCCCCCGCCCCGCAGGGGAATGGGGAAACCGGGTTTCCCCATCCCTCAGCGGACGCGGGCCGGAGGCCCGCGCACCCAGGCCCCGCCCCCTGGGAGGGTTTGGGAGGGCGTAGCCCTCCCAAGAAGAACCTATGTTCATCCTGTCGTTGTGCGGCGCAGCCGCATGGAGGGCTGAAATGATCTTCAGCGCATCATGGACCGGCGGTAGGCACGGGCGTCGCCTCCGGCTGTCGCACGGGCACCTCGCCGATTGGCGGGCTGAGCAGGGCCTGGTTGACCCAGCCGGCCCCGTCGGGGCTGTTGATCGCCGAGGCCGGGCTACGCCGGCTCCCCAGGCGGATCAGGTACCACTGGCTGTTCTGGCTGCGCCCGATGAAAATGATCTCGTCACCCAGGCTGACCCGCCCGATCGGCTGGTTATCGGTGCTGGGGAAGGGGCGCACATTCGCATCCTGGCGCACCGTGCCGGTCAACACGTCCGTGGCGACGCCGGCGGCCGTCGTCGGCGCGAGGATCGGTTCCCTTGTCGGCACGACGGTGACCAGAGCCTGCGCTGGCGCCGCCGTGGGCGCGGCAAGGGCGGGCGTTGGCGCCACCGTGGGCAGGGTGAACTGCGGGATCTGGGTCTGGCCGGGGATGACGCGGCCAAAGCCGGCCAGTTCTTCGCGCAGGGCGCTGACCACGCTGAAGGCCAGCGCCAGCGAGAAGATCATCAGCACCGCGACGACCGCGGTCTTGATCAATTCAAGCCCCTGCCCCCACACGCTGCGGCGGCGAATCTCGTCCAGCGCGCTGCGGGCCGTGTCGGCCACCGGCTCGCCCCAACTCGTTCGGCCCTGGTCGGTCTGGGCGATCCGTCGCAACTCCAGCAGCGCGCGCACGTCACCGATCTGGCTCAGGGCACGGACGGCGCTCCAGCGCACATTGCTGTTGGGATGGTTCAGGGCCTGGATAAGCGGGCCGACGCTGCGAGCGTCCCCGATCCGGCCGGCGGCCTCGGCAGCGCGATAGATCGTCAGCCAGGGCTGATTGGGGGCCATTGCCGCGCTGAGCGCCAGCGCCGCCGGCGCTCCGATGGCAACCAGTTCGTCAACTGCGACGGTGTGGAGCGGGTGGCCAGTATCGCCGAGCGCGTGAATGAGTGCATCGATGTGCTCGTGTGACGGACCGCCGCGACCGGCGCGCGGCGCGCGCTGGCGGCTCGCCCCACCGGTCAGGCGCCGGGTGGTCTGTGGGGGCGCGCCGTACACCTTGCCGGAGGGCGGAGTGCCCGGGGCGCTGTTCGTCTCAAGCGGTTCCTGTCGCTCGGTTGTCATCGTGTGATCCGTCGTCGCGGTTGTCCGTGCCGTTCCGGACACCTAACGTGAACTTACGCCCTTGGCGAGGGGGATGGGGAAACCGGGTTTCCCCATCCCCCCACCCCACAGGGGCATGGGGAAACCGGGTTTCCTCATCCCCCCACCCGGTGGGAGGGTCTGGGGGGGCGCACCCCCTGCCTGGAGGCGGGCCGGCGTAGGGGCGGGGAAACCCCGCCCCTTCGCCGCCGGCCCCGGCGTCTGCCGCCCGGAGGTTCCCGGGGCGCACCCCTCCTAACGTGAACATACGCCTTTGGCGAGGGCTGTGGGGAAACCGGCTTTCTCCATGCCCCCACCCGGTCGGAGAAGGCAGCCCGCCCGCAGGGGGATGGTGGGGTATGCGGGGAGACTACGCCTTCCCGCGCCCCTCCACCGCGCTGTTGCCTCAGACAGGTTTCTGGCCGGCCCGCCAGCGCGCGAAGCGCGCCACGATCGCGTCGAGCAGGGCCGCCGCGGCCTCGGTCTTCGGTTGGCGCGGCAGCGGAGTGATGCCCTCGTGGTCAACCAGGTACAGGGCGATGTCGGGGCGCCCGATACTGGCGACCGCGTCGTTGGCCACAATCAGATCGAGGCCCTTGCGTTCCAGCTTGCCCCGCGCATGCACCAGCAAATCATCGGTCTCGGCGGCGAAGCCCACCTTGAACAGATCGCGCCGCTGGGCGAACCCGGCGACGATATCGGGATTGGGGACCAGTTCGAGGATCAGCCCCCCATCGTCGCGCTTCTTGATCTTGCTCTCGGCCGCCGCCACGGGGCGGAAGTCGGCCACGGCGGCGTTCATGATCAGCATATCCGCGTGCTCGCAGGCGGCCTGCACCGCGTCGCGCATCTGCAGGGCCGTTTCCACCTGGATGACGCTGACCGCTGCCGGCGCCGGCAGGGCCGTGGGGCCGCTGACCAGGGTCACGCTGGCTCCCAGGTCGCGGGCGCGAGCGGCCAGGGCATAGCCCATCTGCCCGGAGGAGCGGTTCCCGACGAAGCGCACCGGATCGATCGGCTCGCGGGTGCCGCCGGCGGTCACCACCACACGCTGCCCGCGCAGCGGCCCGCCGTGGCGCCCCAGCAGCGCCCGGATCTCCCCTTCGAGCGTGGCCGGTTCGGGCAGGCGCCCTTTGCCCGAGACGTGCTCGGCCATGCGGCCCTCTTCCGGCTCCAGCACCGTGTAGCCCCTGGCGCGAAGGGCGGCGACGTTGGCCTGGGTCGCGGGATTGGCGTACATGAGCGGATTCATGGCCGGGGCGATGAGCACCGGCCCGGTGGCAGCAAGGATCGTCGTGGTCAGGAGATCATCGGCCATACCCGCGGCGATCCGCGCAATGGTATTGGCGGTCGCCGGCGCCACAATGATCGCGTCGGCCTGCGCGCCGAGGCTCACGTGGCCGATCACCCCGTCTTCGGGCAGTGCCCACATATCGCTGAGCACCGCTCGCCCGGTGAGGGCCTGGAAGGTTGCCGCGCCGACAAAACGCTCCGCCGCCGCGGTCAGCACCACATCGACCTGCGCCCCGGCCAGGGTCAGGTCACGCGCCAGTTGGGCCACCTTGTAGGCGGCGATGCTGCCGCAGACCCCCAGGAGCAACTTCTTTCCGCTGAGGATATCCATCTAACGTGAACATAGGCTCTCGAAGAGAGGTGTGGGGAAACCGGGTTTCCCCCTACCCCCACCCGGTGGGAGGGTCTGGGAGGGCTACGCCCTCCCAGGAACAATCGTATGTTCATCCCGTCGGTGTGCGGCGCAGCCGCATAGACGGCTGAGGTGACCATCGCTCGCAGGGTTCAGCCCCCCTCCCAGCCTCCCCCCGCTGGGCGGAGGCGCCAGGTTCCCGCCCCCCGGCGGGGGAGGGTCAGGGAAGGGGCCGTCACCGTGCCCGCGGAGCCGCGATGCGGGCGGGCCGCCCGCGCTCCCAGGCCATGTGCATCGGGCGTTGTGCGGCGGAGCCGCATAGACGGCTGAGGTGACCATCGTTCGCAGGGTTCACCTCCCCTCCCAGCCTCCCCCCGCTGGGGGGAGGCGCCAGGTTCCCGCCCCCGGCGAGGGGAGAGCTGGGGAGGGGGGCAGTCACCGTGCCCGCGGAGCCGCGATGCGGGCGGGCCGCCCGCGCTCCCAGGCCGTGTGCATCGCGGCGTGGTGCGCCATGCGCATGACCGTCTCACGTGACCATGGGGGAACCAGGTTCCCCCTTACCCCCGCCCCTGGGAGGGTTTGGGAAGGCCAGGCTCTCCCGAACCCTCCCAGGGGCTGGAGGCTGAGAAACCAGCGCAGGTTGAACGATATCCTGGGTGACCAGGCCGTGCCCTGCCCGCCAATCCAACATCTCCAGGCGAACATCGCCCAGACCCGTTACGGCATTGTAGCATCAGGGTGCGGGAGCGTCAAAGGCGCAGGGGATGGTAACCGTTCACACCCGGGGTAACCCACGCGCCCGGGAGCGCGGGCGTCCCGCCCGCGGCGCGGCTCCGCGGGCAAGATGCCCGCGCTCCCAGGAGAAAGGTGCACACGTACGGCGAGGGGGAGTGGGGAAACCCGGTTTCCCCACTCCCCTGCTCCAACAGACGATGCGCGCTTCGGCGGTATCACCCGCGCGTTCACGCCCGCGCTTCTGCCGGGAGCGGCCTGTCCTCGCGCTGGCTGCCGAACACCCGGCTCCAGGCGTATGACAGTTCGCCGCCGAAGAGCAGGATCTGCGACGAGATGAAGATCCACAGCAGCAGGGTCATTGCGGCCCCCAACACCCCGAAGGACGAGAAGTTGACCCGCGCGAAAATGAATTCCGCCAGGCGCTGGAGCGCGGTGAAGGCGATCGCCGCGACCAGGGCCGCCGGCCAGACGTCGCCCCAGCGTGGCAGCGGGCTGGCCAGCACTTTGTAGAGCGTGGCGAAGCCGGCGGTCAGCAAGGCGACGAACAAGGCGATCCGGGCCACCTGCAACAGCAGGGTATTGAGCGACAGCCAGTCTACGTAGGCCGTCAGCAGCGCGAGAGCCAGGTTGCCCAGCACGGCGGCAAGAATCAGCCCGGCGACCCCTAGCAGCAGCGCGAACAAGGTCAGGCGGCCCATCACCATGGTGACTACCGCGGTTTTCAACCCCGCCCCGTTCGCGTTGGGTTGCACGTTCCAGATCTGCTGTAAGGCCCGGCTCAAGGCGCCCAGCAGCCCGGTCGCCGCAAAGAGCAGCGTCCCGATGCCCAGCAACCCCGTGCCCACGCGGGTTTCGGAAAAGTGGCTCAGGGTCTGGCTGATCAACCCGGCGATCTCCGCCGAGCCGACGATTTGCTGGAGGAGCGTCTGCACGTTCAGTTGCTGCGGATCGACCACGAACCCGACGATGCTGATGACTACCAGCAGCATCGGGAAGATCGAGAAAATCGCGAAGTACGCCAGGGCTGCGGCCATGTCACCGACGCGGTCACGCTGGTATCTGTCCAGGGTCAGGCGGATCAGGCGCACCAGGGGATGATTGTTCATGCCCGTCTCTCCTTACGCCGCGGTTTCGCCGCGCGGCCTCTTACGCACTCGTTCTAGCGCCATAGCGGAGCTATGGTACAATCCCGGCTGCTGGCCTGACACGATGATCGTGATGGAGGCGACGGGAGGGGGCGTGGGAGGGCGAAGCCCTCCCCGCACAGAAATGGTCCTTCATCATCAACTTGTCGGACCATTGCGCATAGGCAACCTCGAAATGGCGCGCCGGTGGGGCGGCCGTTGCTGTCGCGGCAGGAATCGCTGTGGATACCAGGAAGATTGGCGTTATCGTAGGTCGCGAGTGGTCCTGGCCTCCTGCGTTCATCGAGGAGGTGAACCGGCGGAAAGCCGGCGTTATTGCCGAATTCGTCAAGCTCGGCGGCACGCGCATGGCCGAGCCTTGCGAATACGATGTCATTGTGGATCGTATTAGCCATGAAATACCGTACTATCGAACGTTCCTGAAAACCGCAGCCCTTTCAGGCACGCGAGTGGTGAACAACCCCTTCTGGTGGAGCGCCGATGATAAGTTCTTCGGCGCCAGTCTCTGCGCCCGGCTGGGCGTTCCCCATCCCCGCACCATCGCCTTGCCCTCGCATTCCTACATCGAAGGCGTGGTTGACGAGTCGTTGCGGAACCTGCGTTACCCCCTGCCCTGGCAAGAGCACGTGGAGTATGTGGGCGGCTTTCCCGTCATGCTCAAGCCGGCCTGGGGCGGCGGTTTCAAACAGGTCTACAAGGTCCACAGCTTTGAAGAACTCTGGCGCGCCTACAATGAGACCGGCACCGAGTGCATGATGCTCCAGGAATATATTGCCTGGGAAAAGTATGTGCGTTGTATCGTCATCGGGCGCCGGCACATCATGACCATCAAGTTCGACGCCAACGCCCCCTGGCCCCATCGCTACTTCCGCGATGACTATTATCTGACGCCGGACGAGGGGCGCCAGGTCACCGACTATGCGCTGCGCATCAACCAGGCCCTCGGCTACGATATGAACACGGTCGAGTTTGCGCTCAAGGGGGGGGTGCCCTACGCGATTGATTTTACCAACCCCGCCCCCGACTTCGACGTAAACTCCCTCACGCCGTACTACTTCGACTGGGTGGTGAAGACGATGGCCGATTTTACCATCGAACTGGCCCTGCAAGGTCGCGAGACGCCTGCCGGGTACCCCTGGAGCCAGATGATTGGATAGGGCAATGAGCCTTCTCTCGACGATTGAATACTACCATACCCTGCTCACCCCGGAGGTGGCGACGGCCTCCTGGGCGCGTCTCAGCGAAGAGTTGCGCGCCCGCCGGCTCTACTTCGGCGCGCGCCCTCTGGCGACCGTCCTGCGTCCCCGCCTGCTCACCGCGGAGCAGCATGCCCTCCTGCGGCGCGCCGTCGGCGTCGTCGCCGCCGCGGCGCGCAAGGTCGTCGCCGTCGCTCTCGACCCCGGCCCCGACGGCGAGGCGGTGCGCCGGGTGTTGCTGCTGACGCCGCAGGAGGAGGCCCTGATCGCCCGGCATCCCGGGTATGCCGAGCCGAGCGCCCACTCGCGCATGGATACCTTCATGACCCTCGATGGAGCCTCGCTCCAGTTTGTTGAGTACAATGCCGAAAGCCCCGCCGCGATTGCCTATCAGGATCTGCTCGCCGAGGCGTTCCTCGCCATGCCGGTGATGCAGGAGTTCGCGCGCCGGTTCCCTCTGCGTCCCCTGCCCGCCCGCCAGCGGCTGCTGGAGACGCTCCTCGCCTCGTGGCGCGAGGCCGGCGCGCCAGGAGGCGAACCGGTGGTGGCCATCGTTGACTGGCGTGGCCTGCCCACCGCCACCGAGTTCGAGTTGTTCGCCGCCTACTTCGCCGAACACGGCCTCCGCGCCCTGATCTGCACCCCCGACGATCTGCGCTTCCGCGATGGGCGCCTGTTCGCCGAACTCGATGGCGCTATCACCCCCGTAACCATCGTCTTCAAGCGCGTGCTCACCAGCGAACTGCTCACCCACTACGGCGCGGCGGCCCTCGATCACCCCCTGGTCCAGGCCTACACCGCCGGCGCCTGCGTGCTGGTCAACAACTTTCGCGCGAAGTTGCTCCACAAAAAATCTCTGTTCGCTCTGCTCTCCGATGAAACCTTCCTCGCCCCCCTCAGCCCCGAAGAACGCGCCGCCGTGGCCGCCCACGTGCCCTGGACCCGCGTGGTGCGCCCCGGCGAGACGACCTATCAGGGTGAGCGCGTGGATCTGCTGGCCTTTGCCCGCGCTAACCGCGAACGCCTGGTGCTCAAGCCCAACGATGACTACGGCGGGCGGGGTATCACCATCGGCTGGGAGACTGATGCCGCCGGCTGGGACGCGGCGCTGCGGGCGGCCCTGGAGGCGCCCTTTGTGGTGCAGGAGCGGGTGCGTATCGCCTACGAACCCTACCCCGCCCTTGTGGACGGCCAGGTCGTCGTGGGTGAGCGGCTGGTGGATAGCGATCCGTTTCTCTTCGGCGCCGAGGTTGATGGCTGTCTCTGCCGCCTGTCCACGATGACGCTGCTCAATGTCACCGCGGGCGGCGGTTCCACGGTTCCGGTCTTTGTGTTGGAGCAGCGGTAGGGCGCGGCCCGCCCAACGCCTCCCGCGGGCGGGGGCGTGGGGAAACCCGGTTTCCCCACGCCCCCTGCTCGAGGGCGTAGCCCTCCCAGACCCTCCCACCGGGTGGGGGTATGGGGAAACCCGGTTTCCCCACACCCCTCGTCAGGGGCGTATGTTCACGTTAGCTCTGGCCCCTGCCCCTACCCGCCGATCAGATGAAGCAGACCGATCACCACCCCCGCCCCCCAGAGCGCCAGCAATCCCCCGCCCACCACGAGCAACACGGCCAGGACCCAGGTGGCCGCCGCCCGCCAGAGGGTGATGCCGTGGGCCTCGGCCAGCCCGACGACGCTCAACCCTCCCGCCCAGAGCCAGAGCAGCCCGTGGATGAGTTGGAAGAGGCCGCTCAGCGGCGTTGCGGCTGCCGGCCCGCCGAAACTGGCCGCCGGAAAGAGGGCCACTTGCGCCAGCCAGAGCGGCAGTCCGGCGATCACCGGCGCGGCGGCCAGCGCCAGCGCGGCCCGCACCTGCCGCGTCTCGGCGCGCCCGCCCAGCCAGCGCCCGCCGATGCGCAACAACACCCCGCAACCGATCAGCGCCGTCAGCCCCAGGGGCGGCCCGGCCACCAGCGCGATGGCGAGCACTTCCCACGGGCGCGCTTCCGCGCCCAGGCCATGCCATGCCGCCCAGGCGAACACCGCGCTGATCCCCGCCAGCGCCGCGCGCAACCCCGTCGGCCCCGGGGCGTGAGCGCGAGCGGCAGCCCGCAGCGCCGCCCGGGGCCGCCGCCAGATCGCCCGCCATGGGCGGCGGCATGCCTCCGGGTCCGTCAGGGGCGGCGGGTTGTCCTCAGGCGTGCCCCGGCCCGGTGTCGCGGCGCCCGGCGCGGATCGCGCAGCGCCGGACGGCATCGGCCCGGACGCGGGGCCGGTCAGTGCGTTCACGGCCCCGGCGCCGGGCAGATCGGCCACCCATGCCGGCGGCGTGGCGCTGATCCCGCTCAGCATAGCCACTCCCTGCCGGGCCGGGGCGCAGCGGGGATCGAGGGCCAGGGCCCGTTCCAGGCAGTACCGTTGCTCCGCCGGATCATCAATGGCCCCGGAGAGCCAGAGCCAGGCCCTGGCGTCGCCGGGGTCGGCGCGCAGCGCGGCAAGCAGACTGGCGCGGGCCTGCTCGCGCGCGCCGCGTCGCAGGGCCGCGATCCCCTCCTTGAGTGACTCCTCAGGCAGCATGGGCCAGACGCGTGCAATCTGGAAGGTTGCGCTACGAGATCCTCCCGGCGGGGGCGCGGGGAAACCTGGTTTCCCCGTCATTGTCCCGGCTCTGGGAAACCGCGCTGCCCTGTGGGACCACATAAAGATAGATCAGCAATCCCGCCAGGGTTGCCAGGTTCACCCAGGCCACCACTTGCGGCAGCGCGCTGGTGTGGATCAGCGGCATCAGGCGCGGCGTGAAGCTGCCAATGGCCCCGAAGATGTTGATGGTAGCGTTCGTCGCCAGCACCGCGTAGGGCAGCAGCAGGCGCGGATCGGCGGCGGAGGCCAGGAGGAGGAAGGGCAGGGCAAAGAAGGCGTAGCGTTCGTGGATCTGCGTGGGCAGGGTGAAAAAGGCCAGCCCCAGCGCCGCCGCGCCCACCAGGCAGGTGTGCGGATGGGGATGGCGCAGCACGGCCAGCATCACCAGCAGCGCCGCCGCGCCCACGAGCAGAAAGCCCAGGGCGCGATAGCTCATCCCGGCCCACTCCGTCAGGTCAGAGACGCGCTGATCGCCGACGACCAGCCACCACAGGTTGTAGGCCCGATTGGTCACCTGCGGGAAGCGCCCGACCGATCCCACCACGGTCTGGTACAGCCCCGGTCCTTCGCCGAGCAGCACCAGCGGCGCGCTGAGGACGACGATCAGGCTGAGGGCGATCATCACGCCCGTGACGAAGCCGCGGGAGCCGTAGCGCCGCAGGGTGGCGGCGTAGATCAGGGGCACCAGCACAATCGCCTGGGCCTTGATCAGCAGCCCCGTGGCCCAGGCCAGCCAGCTCCCGCGCCCCTGCCAGCGGTCGAGCCAGATGACCGCCGCGGCCATGGGCAGGGTCAGCAGCACATCTACCTGGCCCCACCAGGCCACGTTGATCCACACCGGCGGCGCCACGACGTAGAGCGCGCCGAGCAGCGCCGCCCGCGCCGTTCCGCCGTGCCGGCGCGCCCAGCGGTAGATCAGCCCCACGCTGAACAACAGGGCCACCAGGCTGGGCAGTTTGACGATCACGCGGGTCACCGCCGGCAGCGGATCGTAGTACGCGCCGCCCAGGAGCGACACCAGCGGGCCGAGCAGCCAGAGCGTAGCCAGGTTGAGGGGTAGGTAGTCGCACCCGTAGTAGGAGAGATCGGCGAAGCGGCCCTCCATCATCAAGCCCATCCAGCGCGCCGACAGCTCCAGATCGCCCACCGGGTCGGGGGCCGCGAGCCAGGGCAGACAGCAGGCCAGGGCCAGCGCCAGCAACCCGCCGAGGGCCAGCGTATCCCGGCGACTCCGGGGTAGCGGCGGCCAGATGGGCGGCGGAAGGGGCGGCCAGAAGCGTTCGATCAGCAGGGCGCCCACGGCGCCGCTTCCGCCGAGAACGAGCAGGTTGCCGAGGAAGCCATAGCGCCAGGCCCCGGCGGCCTGCAACGCGCCGGCGGCGATCTGCAGGCCGAGCACCCCGGCGGCGGCCCACGCTGCCGCAAGCCCGGCGCGGCGCAGGAGCGCGTACCAGCTTATGCTGGCGAAGAGGAGCGCGGCAAGCAGCGCCGCCGGCGGACGGTCCTGGCCGCCGACCAGCAGGTGCTGCACGACCACCCCCAGTCGGCGTCCTTTGATCGCAAAAGGTGGCGAGCGGAGGACGAGGGTGAACCGTTCGCCGGGATGCGGCGGCAGCAACACATAGTACTTGCGCAGGCCCGGCTGCACCACGAAATGCTGCGACAGACCGTTTGCCGCCAGTTCGAGGCGCGTTGGGCCGTCAATCCCGCTGGAGAGGCGCATGCGCAACACCAGGCGCCCGCCGGGGTTGGGTGGTTGCAGCGTCCCCTCCCCCATCGTCCAGCGAAAGAAGCCCGGCCGATCGGCCAGGGTTTCGACGGCGTGCAACCCCGCGGTGGGCAGCATGGCCGGCAGGGCCGTGACCTCGAAGGCAGCCGCGCGCGGGCCGGCGTAGACCATGCCAGGGCCGAGGACGGCGGTCGTCAGGATGACGAGCAGAGCAATCAGGTCGGCGGCGATTCTGCGCATAGCGCCGGCCATTATACCAGTTCATGCGGCTGCGCCGCGCACCGACGGGATGCAAATAATTCTTGGGAGGGCTACGCCCACCCAGACCCTCCCACCGGGTGAGGGGATGGGGCAACCCGGTTGCCCCCCTCCCGGCCTCCCCCCGCTGGGGGGAGGAGCCTGGTTCCCAACCCCGGCGGGGGAGGGTTAGGATGGTATCAATCCCCTGCTGCGCTGGCGCGAACCATGCGCGGCTGCCGCGGATAGCCGCGCCGGCGCGGGGCGCCCACCGGGCGCATCGCCACCGGCGCGAGGTGGGGCGGGTAGCCCAGCAGCCGCGCGATGGTCGCCTGATCCTGCTGGGGCACGTAGCGCGAGACGAGCCGGCCCTCGCGCTCGGTGACGATGACCCGCGCCGGTTCGGGGCTCAGGCAGTGGTGCGCCCCGCCACGCCCCGCGATCATCTGCTGGTAGGCCCCGACGCCGAAGATCGCCAGCACCAGGCCCGCGCCCGTGTCGGGCAACATCAGTGGCGTGCGGTGAGGGCGCGGGTAGACATCATCGCTGTCGCAGGTGCGGCGTCCCCCCAGGCGCACCGGGCGCACCGGGCGCTCCCAGTCGCTCAAGGGCAGGATCACGAACTCCTGTCCCTCAACCAGCAGCGAGTCTGGCAGGGTGACCATCAGGCTGCCGTTGATCAGGTACCAATCGGGTGCGCCCGGCTGGCCCCGCTTCACCGCGCCGACCTCGAGCAACACGACGCTGTGGGTCGCCACCGTGTAGCGCCCGAACTCGCCGATCAGATCCGGCACAGGCACGCCATGGGCGGCGCAGGTATCGCGAATGGTGACCATCAGCCGGGTCAGAAAGCCCTCGTAATCGAAGCTGAACCCCAGACGGTAGCCCGAGGTTGGCATCCCCCCGCCGAAGTTGAAGTAGCGCAGCGTGGGGGTGACGCGCCGCAGGCGCGCGTAGTTCTCCACCGACTCGCGCAGGGTTGCCAGGAAGTGGGCCTCGTCTTCCACCTGGCTGCCGATCATGGCGTGGTAGAGCGCCAGTTCATGCCCGCTGCCGGCGATGCGCGCAGCGGCCCGCGCGATCTCCTCGGCGGTCAGGCCAAAGCGATCGTTGCCCGGATGGGTGCCGTCGCGATTGCCCGCGGCGCGCTCGCGCACCCCGAAGCGCAGCGCCGCCGGCATGTCAAGCAGCGCCTCCAGTTCGTCCAGATCGTCCAGCACCGGTATCACATTGGCGCAGCCGGCCTGCCGCAGGTCGCGGATCGCCTCCAGGTAGCCCGCTTCCTTCGAGCCGTTGCAGCAGATCAGGCGGTCGTGGGGCAGCAACCCCTGCCGAAACAGGCCGTGGGCGATCACCACATCAGCCGCGGCGGACGTCTCATAGTGCGCGCCGGCTTGCAGCGCCGTTTGCACCGCCTCGGCGGCGAAGTTGGCCTTGGTGGCGTAGGCGTACAGAAAGCGCCCCGCATACTCGGCGCGCCGCCGCGCCGCTTCGGCCCAGTGCCGCATCCGGGCGATCTGGGTGCTGATCTGCGGGGTGTACACGACCTCCAGGGGAGCGCCATGGCTCCGCGCCAGCTCGGACAGGTTCAACCGGCCGCCCAGCATCAGCTCGCCATGCTCGCGGCTCAAAAAGTCGGTCAGTTGGCCCTCACTCGTAACACCGAAGTGGTCCCGCATGTAGTCGGCGTAGGTCTGCTGCTTCACTGTATGTTGATCCCTCCCAGGTGCTATGCAATCTTCCAGGGGAAACGGGGTTTCCCCGCACCCTTCCAGGCCGTCCGACGGAGGCGCGGGGAAACGGGGTTTCCCCGCACCCTTCCAGGCCGTCCGA
>Ga0209162_1000711_pt1 | contig 35212 bp, 26 predicted proteins | sample YNPNPMetaG_FD_187121 | JGI IMG/M metagenome (GOLD analysis project Ga0209162, IMG submission 187121) | Anoxygenic and chlorotrophic microbial mat microbial communities from Yellowstone National Park, USA - YNP NP MetaG (SPAdes) (version 2) ...
GGCCGAGGCGGGGTGGGAGTGCTTCCTCCGCCGCGGCACCGCCCTGCCCGACGAGACCCTGGCTGCCGTGGCCGCGGCCGACGGCACGCTGTTCGGCGCCACACAGTCGCCGATAACGGGCGACCTACCCCCCCAGCCCCCCTCCCTACCAGGGAAGGGGGAGGACTCCCCTCTCCTCGCAGGAGAGGGGCCGGGGGAGAGGTCAACCCTCGCAGGAGAGGGGCCGGGGGAGAGGTCCTACCGCTCCCCCATCCTGGCGCTGCGCAAACAGTTCGACCTGTACGCCAACCTGCGGCCGACCGTCAGCTTGTTGCCCTCCGTGCCAGGCCCTTCCGAAGCGCCCCGCACGGGGATTGACCTGCTCATCGTCCGCGAGAACACCGAGGGCCTCTACGCCGGCCGCGAGCGCCGGGACGGCCCCGACGCCGCCATCGCCGAGCGCGTCATCACCCGTCGCGCCAGCGAACGCATCGCGCGCGTCGCCTTCGAGCAGGCGCGAAAGCGGGCCGCCCATCGGCAACTCAACCCATCTAGCTTCCAGCTTCCAGCTTCCAGCCCCCAGCCCCCAGGCCCCAGGCCCCAAGTGACCATCGTCCACAAGGCCAACGTCCTCAAGCTGACCGACGGCCTGTTCCGCCAGGCGTGCCTGACGGTGGCGGCCGAATATCCCGACGTGCGGGTCGAAGAGATGCTGGTGGACGCGGCCGCGATGTGGCTGGTGAAGGATCCGGCCCGCTTCGACGTGATCGTCACCACCAACCTGTTCGGCGACATCCTGTCGGACCTGGCCGCGGGGCTGGTGGGCGGGCTGGGAGTGGCGCCGTCGGCCAACGTGGGCGCGGGCCGCGTGGCCGTGTGCGAGCCGGTGCACGGCAGCGCGCCCGACATCGCCGGCCAGGGGATCGCCAACCCCATCGGCGCCATCCTCAGCGCGGCCATGCTGCTCGATCACCTGGGCCAGGCCGCGGCGGCCGACCGCGTGCGCCGCGCGGTGGCCGCGACCGTCGCCGCGGGGATCGTGACGCCCGACCTGGGCGGCGCGGCCACAACCGCTCAGGTGACCGCGGAGATCTGTGCGCGTTTGCGAATGTGAGAGATAGAAGGAGGAGACCATGATCGGATCATTGAGCCGGCTGCCGGTCGAAACGGCGCTGGATGACGGCATGAGATTGTTGCAAGAGCTGGTTGAGATTCGCTCTCCTTCCGGCCAGGAAGGGCCGGCCGTCAACCACCTGGTGGAATGGATGGCGCGCCGCGGCTTCGCGGCCCATCGGGACGCGGCCGGCAACGCCATCGGCATCCTGGAGGGGCCGTCGGGCAACGGGCACGGCCCCGCGCGCGAGATCGTGTTGTTGGGCCACATAGACACCGTGCCCGGCTTCCCGCGGGTGACCGTGCGCGGGGGCAAGCTCTACGGCCGGGGCGCGGTGGATGCCAAAGGCCCGTTGGCGGCCTTTGCCGTCGCGGCCGCCATGCTGGGACCGTTGCCCGGCTGGCGCATCGTCGTCGTCGGCGCGGTGGAAGAGGAAGCAGCCACCTCGAAGGGCGCACGGTATCTGGCCCAGCGCCGCAAGCCCGACATGGTGGTCATCGGCGAGCCGACCGGCTGGCATCGAGTGGCGCTCGGCTACAAGGGCCGCCTGTTGGCCGACGTGACGATCCAGCGGCTGCTCTCGCATACGGCCGGGCCCGAGTCCAGCGCGGCCGAGCTGGCCGTCGCGTTCTGGAACTGCGTCACGCAACGGGTCGCGGCCCTCAATGCCGGCCGCACGAAGATCTGGGAGCAGGTGCAACCCAGCCTGCGCAGCATCTGTTCGTCGGACGACGGCATGTTGGAGACGGTGCAGATGCGGCTCGGCTTCCGCCTGCCGCTCGACGTGACGCCCGATCAGATCAAGGCGTTGCTGGTGGCCTGCGATGAGAGGGTAGGCATTGATTTTAAAGGAGAGGAGTATGCCTATCGGGCCGAGAAGAACACCCCCCTGGTGCGCGCGTTCCTGAACGCCATCCGCGAGCAGGGCGGCGAACCGGGCTTCGTCGTCAAGACGGGCACCTCCGACATGAACGTCGTCGGCCCGGTGTGGCGGTGTCCCATCGTCGCCTATGGCCCGGGCGACAGCAGCCTCGACCACACCCCCAACGAACATATCGCCCTCGACGAATGGCGCGCCGGCGTGAGCGTGCTCGCCGCGATGCTCCGCCATTGCCTCCTCAATTGACCCCGGCCGCGCGCGCTCGCTGCTCACCCCAGACGCTCTCACGAGCCCGGTGCCTCCAAGGGCGCCGGGCTCGTGCGTCCCGGCTCATCCTAACAGAAACCTGACCGATTTCTCATCGAACTCTCATTTGATTAGGATACAAATCATTTGTGTCCTATGCTTTTTAGCGGCTATCATCCAGGGCAAATCCAGTGCAGGCGAGCTGCCTGGCGCAGGGCAGCGCGCGAGGAAAGGAACGATCGGCATGAAACGGCTTTCTGGGATGGTTGCTCTCTTGCTTATCGCCGGCCTGTTGGCCGGCTGTACGGCCGGCGCCGCGCAAACCACGGCGCGAGCTGCCGGCCAGACCACCGCGACCGTCCAGCGCGGCAACCTGACGGCCACGGTCAACGCGGCCGGCAACATCACCGCGCATCAGCAGGTTGCTCTGAACTTCGGACAGGGCGGCACGGTGGCGAAAGTGTATGTCAAGGTCGGCGACCGGGTGAAGGCCGGCCAGGTGTTGGCCGAGCTGGACACCAGCGATCTCAAGCTGCAGCTCGAAAACGCCAAAGTCAATCTAAGGATCGCGGAGAACAAGCTGGCGCAGACCAAAGCGCCGGCCACCGCGCAGGACATCGCCAACGCCCGCGCCCGGTTGGAATCGGCGCAGGCCAGCTACAACAAGCTCGCGGCGGGTCCCACACAGGCCGAACTGGCCGCGGCCCAGGCCGCGTTGGCGAGCGCCCAGGCCGCCTACGATGCGGCGGTCAAATCGGCGGCCGTCGCCGGCACGACCATTGATGCGGCCACCGCGCAATATCAGAAGGCGCTGGCGGCCCTCCAGCAGGCGCAGGCGGCTTACGATCGCGTGGCCAGCGCGCCCAACATCGCCGCCCGCTCCGAGTCGGTCGCGTTGCAGAACGCCACCATTGACTTCAACCAGGCCAAGGCCAACTACGAGGCGTCGCTGGCCACGGCCGGCGCCGACGCCCGCACCAAAGTGGCCCAGGCGTTCAGCCAGCTTCAGCAGGCGCAGGCCAACCTGGCCAAGCTCCAGGCCAGCGAGAGCGACCTGATCGCCGCCAGGGCGCAGGTGACCCAGGCGCAGAACGACCTGGACAAGCTGTTGGCCGGGCCCGATGCCGCGACGCTGGACATCGCCCAGCAGCAGGTGGCCCAGGCCGAGATCGCCGTGCGGCAGGCCGAATACAAGCTGAAGCAGGCCCAGATCGTGGCGCCGTTCGATGGCACGATCACGGCCGTGAACATCGTCGTCGGCGGAGCCGGGCCCACCAGCGGCACGGCCGGCGCCATCCAACTGGCCGACCTGGACAACCTGGAGATCATCGTGAACATGGCCGAGGTGGACGTCAGCAAGATCAAGGTGGGCCAGCCGGCCCAGATCACCCTCGACGCGCTGCCGAACGTGACACTGACCGGCGAAGTGAGCCTGGTCTCGCCGGCCGGCGTGCAGACGCAAGGGGTGGTCAATTACCCCGTGACCGTGGCCGTGAAGGACCCCACGCCCGAAGTCAAGACCGGCATGACCGCGAACGTGACCATCATCACCGACGAGCGCGATAACGTGCTCATGATCCCCAACCGCGCGGTGCGCACCGTCGGCCGGCAGAAGATGGCCACCGTCCTCCTGGAGGGCAACGAGATCCAGGTGCCCATCGTGGTCGGCATGAGCGGCGACTCGTACACCGAGGTGATCAGCGGGCTCAAGGAGGGAGATGTGGTGGTCGTCGGCACGACGACGACCGCGCAGACCAATCGGATCCCGGGCGTGGGCAACCCGATGATGATCCCGGCCGGGCCGGGGCGGTAAGCGGACGGAGCGCCGGCGCGCAGACGCCGGACGAGGCGAACGATGATCGAACTGGAAAACGTCTACAAGATCTACCGGATGGGCGATAGCGAGGTGCATGCCCTCGACGGCGTGAGCCTGAAGATCGCGGCCGGAGAATGGGTGGCGATCGTGGGGCCTTCGGGTTCGGGCAAATCCACGCTGATGAACGTGATCGGTTGCCTCGATCAGCCCACTTCCGGCTCCTATAAGCTGGACGGCGTCGAAGTGGCCCGGATGAGCGACCGCGAGCTGGCGCGCGTGCGCAATCGCAAGATCGGCTTCGTCTTTCAGACCTTCAACCTGCTCCCGCGCACGACCGCGTTGGCCAACGTCGAGCTGCCGCTGGTCTATGCCGGCGTGCGCGACCGCCGCCAGCGCGCTATCGCGGCGCTGGAGCGGGTCGGCCTGGGCGACCGCCTGCACCACCGGCCCAACGAGCTGTCGGGCGGCCAGCAGCAGCGCGTGGCCATCGCCCGCGCGCTGGTCACCAACCCGTCCATCATCCTGGCCGACGAGCCGACCGGCAACCTGGACTCCAGGGCGGGCGCGGAGATCATGGAGCTGTTCCATCGCATGCACACCGAACAGGGGCTGACGATCGTGATGGTGACCCATGATCCGGACATCGCGGCGCAGTGCGAGCGGGTCGTGCACATCCGCGATGGCAAGATCCTCAGCGATGAGCGGAACGGCGACCGCCGTCGGGTGCCCGGCATCGCCGAACAACTGACGGCCCCCGCCATCCCGGTTCCGGAGCCGGTGGCCACAGGAGCAGTGCGATGACCATCATCGAAAGCATTCGGATCGCGTTGGTGAGCCTTTCGGCCAACAAGCTGCGCTCCGCGTTGACCATGCTGGGCATCATCATCGGCGTGGCCGCGGTCATCGCGCTGATGGGGGTTGGCCGGGGGGCCCAGCAGGCGATTGACAGCCAGATCAACAGCATGGGCACCAACCTGATCTTCATCTCGCCGGGCGCCGTCAGCCAGGGCGGCGTGCGGTCGAGCCAGGGCTCGGCTCAGACGCTCACCTACGACGACGCGGTGGCGCTCGCCACGTCGGGCCTCTCGGCCGTGGCGGCCGTCGCGCCCGAGGCGCGCACCTTCGGTCAGGTCGTCTACATGGGGAACAACATCAACACCCAGATCGTCGGCGTGACGCCCGAATACGAGACGGTGCGCAACTACCGGGTGCAGGCGGGCGAGTTCATCAACGCGGGCAACGTGACCGCGCGCTCGACCGTGGCCGTGATCGGCGCGAACATCATGACCACCCTCTTCAACGGCGAAGACCCGATCGGCCAGACGATCCGCATCAACAACGTCGGCTTCAAGGTGATCGGCGTGCTGGAGGCCAAGGGCGGCGGCGGCTTCGGCAACCAGGACGATCAGATCCTGGTGCCCCTGACGACGGTCAACGCCCGGCTTCAGCGCGGCAACTTCCGCGGCAGCAACCTGGTCAGCCAGATCAGCGTGCAGGCCACCGACGCCGGCCAGATCAACCTGGCCATCCAACAGGTCAGCGAGGTGTTGCGCGAGCGCCACAAGATCCGCTTCGAGGACGACTTCACCGTGCGCAGCCAGCAGGACCTGCTCTCGACCGCCAACCAGATCACGGGCGTCCTGACCCTCTTCCTGGGCGGCGTGGCGGGCATCTCGTTGCTGGTCGGCGGCATCGGCATCATGAACATCATGCTCGTGTCGGTCACCGAGCGCACGCGCGAGATCGGCATCCGCAAGGCCATCGGCGCGACGCGCAACAACATCCTGGCGCAATTCCTGACCGAGGCGACGGTGTTGAGCATCTTCGGCGGCCTGATCGGCATCGCCACGGGCGCGGTGATCGCCCGCGTCATCTCATCCGCGCCGATCGGGGGCACGCTGGTGCTCAATTCGGTCGTGGGCATGGACTCGATCTTGCTGGCGACCCTGTTCGCCACCGCGGTCGGGCTGTTCTTCGGCATTTATCCGGCCTATCGCGCCGCGTCGCTCAATCCGATCGACGCGCTGCGCTATGAATGAGCGCGCGGTGATGCGTCGCGGGCGGCCGCGCCGCTTCACGTGCCAGGCACCCTTCCACGTGCCTGGCACGTCTAAAGCATGGAGGGAGGAAAAGATGCCAGCTCGTTCGTTTTTGACTCTGACGGCAATTGCATTGCTGCTGTTCGCGGCGGCCGGGCCTGCTTTGGCGGCCGACGGCCCGACGTTTGCCGTGGCCGTGGCCGCGCTCAACCTGCGCCAGGGGCCGGGCACGAACTACGCGATCCTGGACGTATTGCGCGCCGGCGAAGCCGGCGCGGTGACGGGCCGCGACGCGGCCGGCATCTGGTTGCAGGTGAAACTGGCCGATGGCCGCGCCGGCTGGGTGCACGGCGGCTATATCGCGGTGAACGGCGATGTGGCCGGCGTACCGGTCGTCCAGGTTGCCGCCGCGCCCTGGACGACCGCCGCCAGGGGCAACACCATCGTCTTTCAGGCTTCCAGCGGCGGCCCGATCTACGCCATGAACGCCGACGGGACGAACCTGCGCTACCTGACGACCGGCATGGACCCGGCCCTCTCGCCCGACGGCCGCTGGGTGGCCTTCACGCGCTGGATGGGGAGCAGCACGGGCGTCAAGGGCGACCTGTGGGTGATCGGCGTGGACGGCACCGGTGAGCGCAAGGTGCACGGCGACGTGCAGCAGCCCAAGTCGCCTGTCTGGTCGAGCGACGGCAAGACGATCGTGATCAACATCCAGCGGGGTGTCTCGCTGAGCCGGCTGATGTGCATGCCCAAGGAGTTCAGCCTGCCGCCGGAAGCGACCGACATCGAATACCGCGGCGATCTGATCTGCTTCAAGATCGCCCGGCCGTGGTGGCGCTTGCGCGCGGTGGATGTGGCCACGGGCGAGTTTCGGGATCTGCCGGGCGATGTGATCTCCTTCGCGCCCACCCTCGATCCGCGCAACGCGTGGCGTCTGGTCTACGTCGGCGATCGGGGGTTGGTCAACCTGGACATGACGAACGGCAACACATGGCCCCTGACCGGCGATCCACAGGATCACAGCCCGACCTTTTCGCCCGACGGGAGCAAGATCGCTGTCAGCTATCGGCAGACGGATCATTGGGAGGTGCATGTCATGAACGCGGACGGCACCGGCCGCGTGCGGTTGACGCAGACGCCCATGACCGTGCTGGTTGATCAGCAGCTCAAGGGCCAGACCCCGCGCTCCTGGAACAACGCCGCGCCGGCCTGGTCGGCCGACGGCAAGCAGATCGCGTTCCTGTCCGATCGCAACGGCCGGTGGGAGATCTGGGTGATGAACGCCGACGGCTCCAACCAGCGCTTGCTCTTGCCTGCCAGCGCGCTGGGTGGCACGCCGATCCGCTACGAAGGGATGGAAGAACGCGTGATTTCGTGGAGGTAGCAGCGTGAAAGCAATCAAATGGATCTTGTTGGCCGCGCTGGTCGTGATCGCGGCGGCCACCGCATCGGGGGTGTTGGCGTACAACATGGGCCGGCAGGAAGGGATCAAGGCCGGCATTGCCGCGCGCAATGAGTTCCTGCAAGCGCGCGGGATCGGCGCGGGGAACCTGCCGCAGGGCGGCGCGGCGGCCCCCGGCGCAAACGCGACCGGCCGCGCGGGCCAGGCCGGGATGGCGGGCAACTTCACGGCCGGCCAGGTGAAGTCCATCAGCGGCAACGAGCTCGAGATCAGCACGGCCACATCGGTCACTAAGGTCAAGTTGACCGACAAGACACAGGTCGAGAAGACCGTCGCCGGCTCGCCGGCCGACATCAAGGTGGGCGATCGGGTGGTCGTGCAGGGGACCCGGGCGGCCGATGGCTCGCTGGAGGCGAACATGATCCAGCTCGGCGGCGGCCGCTTTGGCGGTCCGGGCGCGGCCGCCGGCCAGGGGCAGGGTGGTCAGTGATGCAACCTTTGGCCGCTCCGGCCGGCCCGGATGACGAGTTCGGCGGCCGCGCCGAGGAGATCCGCACGCTGATCGCGCTGATCAGCAAGTGCATCATGCGCGACCTGGACCGTCGTCTGGAAGCCAGCGGCGCCGGCATCAGCGGGCCGCAGTTCGGGGTCATGCGCCTGCTGAGCCAGGAGAGCGCCACCATCAGCGAGCTGAGCGGCCGGCTCATGTTGGCGCCGGCGACCCTGGTGCCGGTGGTGGACACGCTGGAGCGAAAGGGACTCGTGCAGCGCGGCACCGATCCTCGAGACCGTCGCCGCGTCCCGTTGCTGTTAACCGATGCCGGCGCCCAGGCGGTGGCGCGGGTCGTAGAGGCATCCGAAGCGGATTCCCTCGCGCAGGCCCTGGCCAACCTGGGCGCGGAGAAGGCCCGGCAGTTGCAGGCGCTCCTGCGCGAGCTCGTCAACTACCTGGCCGCGGACGACCTCCTGCGCGATCGAGCCGCGCTGGCGATCCTGGACGGATCGCCGAACGTCATTACTGATCACGGGTAGTATACGCTGCTGGTCGGGCGCCTTTGCTCATTTGTCAGTCTTGCGCACTATGAGTTACAATTAGCCAATTCTAACCGCCATACGCGGACGCACCGCCGGGAGCGCATGGGCCCTACGCCCCTGCCAGTCGCTCCGGCGCGTGAAGTCCGAAAACTGGAGGTAAGCATTGGCTAGCGTGGAGACCTTGACATCGGCAAAGGCGCCGTTGGCTTTCGAGGCGCCGCCGGCTGAGATCAACCTCAAAGATCCGTCCCTCTATTTCAACCGGGAGCTGAGCTGGATCGAGTTCAACCGTCGTGTGTTAGAAGAGGCGCAGGACCCGCGCCATCCACTGCTGGAGCGGGTCAAGTTCCTGGCGATCTTCAGCTCGAACCTCGACGAGTTCTTCATGATCCGCGTGTCGGGCTTGAAGGATCAGATCGCGGCCGGGGTGGTCAACGTGCCGCCCGACGGCATGACGCCGGCCCAGCAGCTTCAGCGCATCCGCAGCCTGGTCCTGCCGATGATGCAGGAGCAGCGTCGCGTTTTTTACGAGGAGATCCTGCCGGAGCTGGCAGCCAACGGCATCCGCATCGAGCGCTACCGCGATCTGGACGATGCCGATTGCGACCGCCTGCGCGCTTACTTCCAGACCGAGATCCTGCCGGTCCTGACGCCGCTTGCCTTCGATCCGGGCCGGCCCTTTCCTCACATCTCGAACCTCAGCCTGAACCTGGCCGTGATCGTGCGCGATGACAGGGGGGAAGAGCACTTCAGTCGCATCAAGGTGCCCACCTCGCTCCCGCGGCTGATCCCATTGGAAGACGGCCGGCGCTTCGTCTGGCTCGAAGATGTGATCGCCGGCAACCTGGACACCCTTTTTCCGGGCTATGAGGTGGTGGAATCGTACAGCTTCCGGGTGTTGCGCGACGCCGACCTGGAGATCCAGGAGGATGAGGCGCCCGATCTGTTGGAGACGATCGAACAGGGCCTGCGGCTGCGCCAGTTCGGGCCGGTGGTGCGCCTGGGGGTCGAGGCGGCCATGCCGGCCCACATGGTGGAACTGCTGCGCGAGAACCTCCAGGCCTCCGAAGATGACATCTATCCGCTCCAGCCGCCGCTCGGCATGAGCAGCCTGTGGGAGCTGGCGCGGCTCAACCATCCTGAGCTGCGCGATCCGCCCTTTGTGCCGGCCGTGCCGCCCATGTTGCGCGACTTGAAGAGCCCGGAGGACATCTTCGCGGCCATCCGCCGGCAAGATATCCTGTTGCATCATCCATACGATTCGTTTGGCCCGGTGCTCGACTTCATCAAAGCGGCCGCCACCGACCCCGATGTACTGGCGATCAAGCAGACCCTCTACCGGGTGGGGCGCAACTCGCCGGTGGTAGACGCGCTGCTCGAGGCGCAGCGCAACGGCAAGCAGGTGGCGGTGCTGGTGGAGCTCAAGGCGCGCTTCGACGAGGAGAGCAACATCGGCTGGGCGCGCGCGTTGGAAGCCGAAGGGGTGCATGTGGTCTATGGTCTGGTGGGCCTGAAGACGCACAGCAAGATCACGCTGGTCGTGCGCAAAGAGCCGCACGGCCTGCGCCGCTATCTGCACCTGGCGACGGGCAACTACAACCCGGTGACGGCCGGCATCTACACCGACCTGGGCCTGTTGACCTGCGATCCCGACATGGGCGCGGATGCGACCGAGCTCTTCAACACCTTGACGGGCTATTCCCGACAAACGTACTATCGCAGCCTGGTGGTGGCCCCGCGCGGGATGCGCGAGCGGATCGAAGACCTGATCGAGCGCGAGATCGCGCATCAGCTTGCGGGTCGCGGGGGCCGGCTCATCTTCAAGCTGAACGCGCTGGTGGACGATCGGCTGATCCGCAAGCTCTACCAGGCGTCGCAGGCCGGCGTGCAGATCGACCTGATCGTGCGCGGCATCTGTTGCCTGCGGCCGGGCGTCCCGGGCGTCAGCGAGAACATCCGGGTGATCAGCATCGTGGGCCGTTTCCTGGAGCACAGCCGCATTTACTACTTCGAGAACGGCGGCGAGCCCGAGGTGTATCTGGGGAGCGCCGACCTGATGCCGCGCAACCTGGATCGCCGCGTCGAGGTCATCTTCCCGATCAAGGATCCGGCCATCCGGGCCTATATCCGCGGCGCCATCCTGGAGGTGGAGCTGCACAACAACACCAGCGCCCGCGTCCTCCAGCCCGATGGCACCTACGTTCGTCGCCGGCCGGCGCCCGGCGAGCCGGCCATTGACAGCCAGATGTGGCTGTTGAATCACCCGGCGCAAGGGGGCCACGGCGTTCATTTTCGGCTGTGACGGGAACGACGCGTTGATGCCCACTTACGAGCAAAGCCTGGCGCGCCTGGAGCGCTTCGCCAACTACGAGATCAATCGCTCCGTGTCCTATGCGCCCGGCACCTTCGAGCTCGGCCGCATGCGGGCGCTTCTGGCCCGGCTGGGCGATCCCCACCGGGCCTATCCGTCCATCCACATCGCCGGCTCGAAGGGCAAAGGTTCGACCGCGGCGATGATCGAGGCCATATTGCGCCGCGGCGGCCATCGCACGGGGCTCTACATCTCCCCGCATCTGCACTCCTTCGGCGAACGGATCCAGGTGGCCGGCGCGGCCATCTCCGAGGAGGAGTTCGCCGGCCTGGTGGACGAGCTGTTGCCCCATGCCGAAACGGTGCCGGGCATCACCTGGTTCGAGCTGATCACGGCCCTGGCGTTCTTGCATTACGCCCGCCGGCGCGTTGACGTGGCGGTGATCGAGGTAGGCCTGGGCGGCCGGCTCGACGCGACGAACGTGATTACCCCGCTGGTGAGTGTCATCACCTCGCTCAGCTACGAACATACGGCGTGGCTGGGCGACACGTTGGCGCAGATCGCGTTCGAGAAGGCGGGCATCATCAAGCCGCACGTGCCGGTCGTCTGCGCGCCGCAGGAGGCCGAGGCGTTGGCCGTGATCGAGCGCGTGTGCGCGGAGCGCCACGCGACGCTGGCCCTGGTCGGCCGGGAATGGGAGGCGCGGCCGGGCCCCATCCACGAGCAAGGGCAGTCGTTCGAGGTGCGCTGTCCGGTCGGGGTGCCGGCCGGGGTCGCGGCCGTCGGCTGGCGGGCCGGCGAGTGGCTGCGCTTCGATCTGCCGCTCATCGGCCGGCACCAGATCGTCAACGCGACGTGCGCACTCGCGGCGGTGGTTCAGGCCGCGGCCGCCGGCCTGGCGGTGACGGTCGAGGCCGCGGCCGATGGTTTGCGGGCCGTCCACTGGCCGGGTCGGGGCGAGGTACTGGCACGCGATCCACTGGTGATCGCCGACGGCGCGCATAACGGCGATTCGGCGCGCAAGCTGGTGGCGATGTTGGAGGAGTGGTTCCCCGGCCGGCGCTGGACCTTCGTCGTCGGCACCCTGTCCGACAAGGATCATGCCGCCATCCTGCGCGAGCTGATCCCCGCGGCGGCGCATCTGCTGGTGACGCGCTCGCAATCCGGCCGGGCGACCGACCCCGAGCTCCTGGCCGGGATTGCCCGGCGCCTGGGCGCGGACGCGCGGGTGGTGGACGCCGTGCCCGCGGCGCTGGAGCAGGCGCTGGCCTTCGGCGAGGCCGTGTGCCTCACCGGCTCGCTGAGCATCGCGGCCGAGGCGCGCGCCGCGTGGGCCGCGCGTTCTGTACGGCGAACTTAAGTTCGCCCTACGTAGGACGAACTTAAGTTCGTCCTACGCAAGGCAAACCTACGGACGGTTTGCCGCGGCGGCCATTTGACACCTCGCGGGTCCCATGCTAGAATCTGCCCGCCTGACTCATCATCTCCCCTGAGTGTGCATTATGCCTGATACAACAGCGTTGAAAGCACGAGCGCTTTCCGTCATTGACGAGCTGCGCGATGAATTCATCCGCATCAGCACGACGATCCACAGCCATCCCGAACTCGCATTCCGCGAGTTCGAATCGGCCGCGCTCCTGAGCAACACATTGGAGCAACACGGTTACACCGTCCAGCGCGGGATAGCCGGCCTGGAGACCGCCTTCCGGGCCGAGATCGGCGACCCCGCGGCCGGGCCGACCGTGGCCCTGGTGGCCGAGTACGATGCCTTGCCCGAGATCGGCCATGCGTGCGGCCACAACATCATCGGCACCGCGGCCATCGCGGCCGGCGTAGCCCTGCGGGCGGTGATGGACGAACTGAAGGGCCGGGTGGTCGTGGTGGGCGCGCCGGCCGAGGAAGGCGGCGGCGGCAAGGTGATCCTGGTGGAGCAGGGGGTCTTCGCCGATGTGGACGCGGCGATGATGGTGCACCCGGCCACCTACACCCTGGTGAACCGCGGCTCTCTCGCCTCGATCCGACTGAACATCCAGTTCACGGGCAAGGCCTCGCATGCGGCCGCCGCGCCCGAAGACGGCATCAACGCGCTCGAAGCGATCATCCTCACCTTTAACAACGTCAACGCGCTCCGGCTGCACCTGAAATCGGACGCGCGCGTGCACGGCATCATCACCCACGGCGGCACGGCCGTGAACATCATCCCCGATCACGCCGAGGCGGTGTTCAGCGTGCGCGCGGCCACCCAGTCCTACGCCGAAGAGGTCTTGCGGCGGGTCGTCCAGTGCGCCGAGGCGGCCGCGATCGCCACGGGCGCCCAGCTCAACTGGACGTTCAAACCCGGCTACGCGGCCATGATCCCGAACGCGGTGCTGGGCCGCCTCTTTGCCGATAACTGGCGGGCCATCGGCGTCGAGGTGCGCGATGCCATGCCCAACGAGCGCATGGGCTCCACCGACTTCGGCAACGTCAGCCAGGTCGTGCCCGCGATCCATCCCTATATCACCATCGCTTCGCCCGATACGGCCGGCCACACGATCGAGTTCCGCGAGGCGGCCGTTTCGCCCGCCGGCCACGCGGGCCTGATCAACGCGGCCAAGGCGATGGCGATGACGGCGATTGACCTGTTGGCCAATCCGGCGTTGGTGCACGCGGCGAAGGCCGAGCTCGCCGCGGCGCGGGAAAGGAGGTGATGCATTGGCCGGTGCGATTGAGCGAGCTTGCAGCCGGTCTGCGACCGGCGCCCCCGAAAGATACCATTCAACAGCCCAGAAAGGGAGGAGGCCATGAACATGCGTCGTTCGCACAAGTTGTTCCTGATCGTATCGTTGGTGGCCGCGCTGGCGCTGATCTTGAGCGCCTGCGCGCCGGCCACGCCGGCTCCGGCGCCGGCCGCCAAGGCGCCCGCCGAGGCACCCAAGGCCACCGAGGCACCCAAGGCCACCGAGGCGCCCAAAGCTGCTGAAGCGCCCAAGGCCACCGAAGCACCCAAGCCGACCGCGGCACCGGCCGCCGGCGAACCCAAGCGAGGCGGCACCCTGACCATGGTGGTGTGGCAGGAGCCGGAACATCTGAATCCCGAGCTGAGCACGCAAACGGTCGTGGATCACGTCAGCGGCCTGGCGCTCGAACCGCTGACCGGCGTGAACGAGAAGGGCGAGCGCTATCCGTTGCTCGCCACCGAAGTGCCGACCACGCAGAACGGCGGCGTCAGCGCCGACGGCAAGACGATCACGTACAAGCTGCGCAAGGCCAAGTGGCATGACGGCACCGACTTCACCTGCGAAGACCTGGTCTTCACCTGGAAAGTCATCATGACGCCGAACAACGGCGCCCTGGACGCGGGCAGCTTCAAGGACATTGACACCATCGAATGCCCCGATCCCAACACCGCGGTGATCAAGTTCAAGAACTTCCGGGCCGACTGGATCCGCCTCTTCTCGGGCATCGGCCTGCCGTTGCCGCGCACGGCCGGCAAGCCGGAAGAGCTGAAGACGTGGGCGTTCAACCGCGCGCCCATCGGCACCGGGCCCTTCAAGGTCACCGAGTTCGTCACCGGCGATCACATCACCCTGGTGCGCAACGAGAACTACTGGATGCCCGGCAAGCCGTATCTCGACAAGGTGATCGTGCGCATCGTGCCCTCGTCCGAGGTCGCCAAGCAACTGATGAAGAACGGCGAAGCGGACATCATGTGGAACAACACCGAGGCCGACATCCCCGAGCTCGAGAAGATGCCGAACGTCAAGCTCTTCTCCGCGCCCCAGGCCGGCGGCGAGCGCCTGATCCTCAACCTGGTCAAGCCGGGCGATCCGGCCGACAACAAGACGCCGCATCCGATCCTGGGCGATCTGCGCGTGCGCCAGGCCATCGCGTACGGCATTGATAAGCAGACCATCATAGACAAGCTGCTCTTCGGCAAGGCGCTCCCGGGCACCGGCGAGCTGAACGTGGATCCGTACAACTGCACCGAGGTCAAGCCGTTCCCCTACGATCCGGCCAAGGCGAAGGCGCTCCTGGATGAGGCCGGCTGGAAGGTGGGCGCCGACGGCATCCGCGAGAAGGATGGCCAGAAGTTGCGCCTGAAGTATCAGACGACCACGGGCAACAAGCTGCGCGAGAACTCGCAGGTGTTGATCGTCGAGAACATGAAGGCCATCGGCATCGAGTTCTACATCGAGAACCAGCCGTCGTCGTTGCTCATCGGCTCGTGGGCCAACAACAGCCCGCGCAAGAAGGGCAACTTCGACATCATCATGTACACGACCAACGCCGCGATCGACCCGCATAGCCAGATGTACAACTACTTCCACAGCAAGTCTATCCCGTCGCCGGAGAACCAGGGCGGCATCAACTATAGCCGCTGGAACGATCCGGAGACGGATAAGCTGATCGAGCAGGCCGGCAGCATCCCCGATTGGCCGCAGCGGAAGACGCTTTATTGCCAGGCCGCGGCGCGCATCGTCGAGGGCGCCAGCCACATCTACCTCTATCAGCGCTTCAACCTCCAGTCGTTCAACACCCGCGTCCAGGGCTGGATCCCCACCCCCTGGGGCGGCCCGATGTGGAATGCCTGGGACATCTGGGTGAAGTAACAAGGGGGATAGAGTAGGTGGTGGGGGATTAGGGATTAGGGATTGGGAATTTCCGACTCTTCCTATTCCCAATCCCGATCCCTAATCCCTAATCCCTAATCCCTAATACCCATGAGCTGCCATGACCCGCTACATCATCCGCCGTCTCCTGCAGGCTATTCCGCTGCTCTTCGTGATCAGCGTGCTGGTGTTCGCGCTGATTCAGATCATGCCGAACAACCCGCTGGCCGCGATGCAGAACAATCCGAACATCTCGCCCGAGGACCTGTTGCGCCTGGAACAAGAGTATGGCCTGCGCGATCCGCTGCCGGTGAAGTACTGGAAGTGGCTCAGCCACACCATCCGGGGCGATTGGGGCGAATCCATGATCACCCATCGGCCCGTGTTGACCGAGATCGCCGATCGGCTGCCGAACACGCTGCTGCTTTCCGGCATCGCGTTCATCCTGGCGCTGCTCATCTCGATTCCCATCGGCATGATCTCGGCCGTGCGCCAGTATTCGCTCTTCGATCACATCGCCACGACGATCGCGTTCATGGGGCAATCCATCCCGATCTTCTGGTTCGGCCTGATCCTGATCATCGTCTTCTCCGTCAATCTCCAGAACCCCTGGGCCGGGTCGGCGTGGTTCCCGCATCCGCCGCCTTTGCCGCTCTTTCCGGGCGGGGGAATGGTCACGCTGGGCGAATACGCGCCGCCGCCGCTGGTGGATCGCATCTGGCATCTGGTGTTGCCGGTGACCATGTTGGCGGTCTTCCAGCTCGCGCAACACGTGCGTTACATGCGCGCGGGGATGCTCGATGTGCTGCGGCAAGACTACATCCGCACCGCCCGCGCCAAGGGCCTCAAGGAGCGCGCGGTCATCCTGCGCCACGCGTTCAAGAACGCCGCGATCCCGGTCGTGACGATCATCGCCCTGGAAATGCCCGGGCTGTTCAACGGCGCGCTCTTCACCGAGACGATCTTCTCGTGGCCCGGCATGGGCCGGCTCTTCTTCCTGCACGCCGAACGGGGAGATTATCCGGTGCTGATGGGGATCTTGATGTTCAGCGCGATGTTGATCATCTTCTTCAACCTGGTGGCCGACGTGGCCTACGCATTTCTTGACCCCAGGATCCGTTTCGACTGATGGCTGCTCATCCTGTTGCCGCCCGATCCTTGCTCAACGGTGCCGAATCCCGGCCGCCCGAAACCCTGCTTTCGCTCGCGTGGCGCCATTTCCGGCGCCACCGGCTCGCCTTGCTCGGCTCGGTCGTGCTCTCGCTGCTCATCCTGGGCGCCATCTTCGTGCCCATGGCGACCCGCTACGATCCGGGCAAGACGAGCATCCTGGATCAATATCTGCCGCCCTCGTTGCAGCACCCGATGGGCACCGATGGCCTCGGCCGCGACATGTTCGTGCGCGCCATGGCCGGCGGCCGCGTCTCCCTCGCGATCGGCCTGTTGGCCATGTTGCTGGCGATCACCATCGGCACGGTGATCGGGTCGGTGGCGGGGTACTACGGCGGCGTACTCGACAACGTGTTGATGCGCCTGGCCGACATCATGCTCACGATGCCGACCCTCTTCATCGCCATCCTGTTGACGCAGCTCCTGCGCGCGGGAGTGGTGCCCGGCCTGAAGGCGGGCATCGCACCGATCATCCTGGTGGTGGCGGCCACCTCGTGGATGGGCGTGGCGCGGCTGGTGCGCGCGTCGTTCCTGTCGCTCCGCAAGCGCGATTTCGTCACGGCCGCCCAGATGGTGGGCGCGGCCAACCTGCGCATCATGCTGCGCCACATCCTGCCGAACGCCATGAGCCCGATCATCGTGGCCGCGACGTTGCGGGTGGGCGCGGCGATCATCACCGAATCGGGCCTGAGCTATCTGGGCTTCGGCGTGCAGCCGCCCACGCCCACCTGGGGCAACATGCTCCAGCACGCCCAGTCCGAGCTCGACTACGCGCCGTGGACGGCCATCTTCCCGGGGCTCTTCATCTTCCTTACGGTGATCTCGGTGAACTACATCGGCGATGGCCTGCGCGACGCGCTCGATCCGCACCACGTCGAGTGATGCATCATTCGGCCGATCTGACCTCGTAGATTGCGCAACTCCCTCGCTCGTGGTACTATTGCGCCATGCATTGGACTGCTCTTGTCCGCCGCGGGCTTGCGATCGGCTTGCCCGCGGCCGTGGTGCTCCTTCTGGCGTCCGCGCTGATCCTGTGGCGCAGCGAACGGTCGGCGGCCCGGCCGGCCTACGCCGGGGCGAGCGAGCTGGCCGGCGCGCTCGGCGTCAACCTGGAGGCCGGCGAGCTGGCCGATGAGGCGTTGCCGGGCCGGCTGGCCGCGTTGGCCGCGGGCGGCGTGCGGTGGGTGCGCTTCGTCATCCCCTGGGACCAGGTCGAGCCGGCGCCGGGCCGCTTCGATTGGGCCCTGCCCGATCGGCTGTTCGCTCTGTTGTCGGCATACCCCGATCTGAAGCCGCTGGTCGTGTTGAACGGCTCGCCCGCATGGGCGCGGCGCGCCGGCGACGCCGACAACCCGCTCGCGCCGCCGCAAGAGCGCAGGGACTTCGGCGCGTTTGCCGCGGCCGTGGCCCGGCGCTACGGCCTCCTGGTGGACGCATACCAGATCTGGCACGAGCCGAACATCGCGCCGCACTGGGGCCGGCGGCCGGTCGCGCCGGAGGATTACCTGGGCCTGTTGCGCGAAGCCGCGCTGCAGATCCGCAGCGCCGACCCCGACGCGCAGATCGTCCTGGCGGCCCTGGCGCCGAACACGGAGCCCGGCGGCGCCAACATGAGCGACGTGGCTTTTCTGGATGCGCTCTATCGCGCGGGCGGCCGGCCGTGGTTCGATGCGGCGGCGGCCCAGCCCTATGGCTTCTCCGCGCCGGCCACCGCGCCGGCCGACCCCGCGGCATTCAATTTCGCCCGCGCGCAGCTCCTGCGCGAGGTCATGGTGCGACATGGCGACGGCCGCAAGCGGCTCTGGGCGACGGCGTTCGGCTGGAACGCGCTGCCCGAAAGCTGGACCGGCCGGGCCTCGCCGTGGGGCCAGGTGACCATCGCGCAGCAGGCCGATTACGCGCGACAGGCGGTCGAGCTGGCGGCCACGCGCTGGCCATGGCTCGGCCCGCTCTTTTGGGCCGCGACCTGTCCGGCCCGGCCGGCCGACGATCCGTGGGTCGGCTTCGCCCTCTGCGCGGCCGATGGGAGCTGGCGGCCGGCCTGGTCGGCGCTGGCAGAGGCGGCGCACGCGCCTCCCGTCCTGCCGCCGGGCGATCACGCGGTCTCTCATGCCGCGGTGCGCTACAGCGCCGGCTGGCGCGTGGTCCCCGCGGCGGCCGATCCGGGCGCCGATGGCGATGTGTTGGCCTACGAGTTCCTGGGGACCGAGACCGCGCTGCGCGTGCAGGGCGGCCCGTTTTGGGCCTTCCTGCGCGTGTGGATAGACGGCCGGCCCGCCAACGCTCTGCCGACCGATGAGACGGGCGCGGCGTATCTGGTGCTCTACGATCCGCTGGCCGAGGAGCGCACGGTGACCCTGGCGGCCGGCCTTTCTCCCGGCCGGCATCGGGCGATCGTGGAGGCGCACGGCGGCTGGGGACAGTGGCCGTTGCGCGGCATCCAGGTGCGCGATGGGGCCGCGCCGGGGCCGCTCGCGCGGCTCGATCCCCGCGCGCTCGCGTGGGCCGCGGCCGGCCTCGCGGCCATCTGGCTGATCATGACGGGGCGGCCATGGAAGGGCGCCGTGGTTCCTGCGGCTTTCGCCTTCCCCGCCGGGCTTTCTTCCCTCTGGAAACGGACGCGGGGCGGGAAGCCGGCCGCTTTCCCCTGGGCCGCCTGGCCCGACGCCGCCTGGTATGCCGTCGGCGCGGCGCTGTTTCTGGCGTGCCTGCTTTCGCGCTGGCTGCTCCTCGATCTGGTCGCCCTGGGCGGATTGGGCCTGCTCTTCCTGGCGCGTCCCGATGTCGCGCTGCCGCTCATTGCGGCGGCCATTCCCCTGTGGCCGCGGCCGAAGGCGTTGGCCGGCCTGGAGTTCAGCCTCTACGAGCTGTTGATCTGGGTGGCGGCCGCGGCCGCGCTCGTCCGTGCGCTCGGAACCGGAAGCTGGCAGCGGGCGTCCGACAGACCGCTTTCGGCGCCCGACGCCGCTTCGCCGGCCGGCCTGGATCGGCCCGTGCTGGCGCTGTTGCTCGTCGGGCTGGCGGCCGCGTTGGCCGCGGAGCGCACCGACGTCGCGCTGCGCGAGTTCCGCACCGTCTTCCTCCTGGCCGGGCTGTTCTATGGCCTGATCGTCCATACGCCGTGGCCCGCGGGCCGGCGCTTCTCTCCGCGGCCCTTGCTGATCGGCCTCCTGGTCGGGATGGTTTTCGTGAGCCTGGTCGCGCTCGTGCAGTTCGTCACCGGCCAGGGGCGAATAGATGTGGAAGGGGTGGGCCGGGTGCGCGCCTTCTACGGCTCGCCGAACAACCTGGCGCTCGTGCTCGATCGGGCCGTGCCGTTGAGCCTGGCGCTGGCCGCGTTCGGCGCACGGCATCGCCGCGGCGGGGCGACCGCTGCGCGCTGGCCGGCCCGGCTCGATCGGGAGCGGTTGTTCTACGGCGTGGCATTCGTTGTCACTTTCCTGGCGTGCATCGTGACCTACAGCAAGGGCGCGCTGCTGTTGGGCCTGCCGGCCGGCGTGGCGACCGTGCTGATCGGAGGCGCCTGGCGGAGCGGCCGGCGCTGGCCGCTGTGGGCGCTGGCCGGACTGGCCGTCGTCGGCGCGGCGGGCCTGTTCTGGCTGATGCGCACCCCGCGCTTCGCGCACCTGACCGACCTGGACGCCGGCACCGGCTTCTTCCGGCTCAAGCTCTGGCAGAGCGCCTGGCGCATGTGGCTCGATCATCCGTGGCTGGGGGTCGGGCCCGACAATTTCCTGTATGCGTATCGGACGCGCTACGTGTTGCCGACGGCCTGGCAGGAGCTCAACCTGAGCCATCCGCACAACATCGTGCTCGACTTTGCGACCCGGCTGGGGGCGGTGGGGATGGCCGTCGGCGCGTGGCTGTTCACTGCGGCGTTCCGGCGCGGCCGGCAGGCCATCGGCGCGGCGGCCGGCCGCGCCTGGCCGATGGCGCTCGGCCTGGTGGCCGGATTGGTCGCCACGGTGGCCCACGGCCTGATAGATAACTCGGTGTTCCTGATGGATCTGATGGCGCTGTTCATGTTGACCCTGGCACTGCTGGAACGCAGCGATGAGGTAAGCTGAATCAATCTCGGCCTTACAATGTAAGCCGAAATTAATTTCGGCTTACAACATATGCCGAAATTATTTTCGACTTTACGGCGTAGGCCGAAATTAATTTCGGCCTACGTCCAGGCATTTCAGGAGGCTTTCATGCGTATCTTGGTGACGGGCGGGGCCGGCTTCATCGGCTCGCATCTGTGCGACCGGCTGCTTGCCGATGGCCACGATGTCATTGCAATGGACAATCTGATCACCGGCTCGGCCGATAACATCGCGCACCTGGCCGGCAATCGTCGCTTCAAGTTCATCTACCACGATGTGACGAATTACATCTACGTGCCCGGCGCTCTCGATGCGGTGATGCATCTGGCCTCGCCGGCCAGCCCGGTGGATTTCGCGCGCATCCCGATCCAGATCCTCAAGGTGGGCTCGCTCGGCACGCACAACACGCTCGGCCTGGCGTTGGCCAAGGGCGCCCGCTACCTGCTCGCGTCCACCTCCGAGGTGTACGGCGATCCGCTCGTCCATCCGCAACCGGAGAGCTACTGGGGCAACGTCAACCCGATCGGCATCCGCGGGGTCTACGACGAGGCGAAGCGCTTCGCCGAGGCGCTCACCATGGCGTATCACCGGATCCACGGCGTGGACACGCGCATCATCCGCATCTTCAACACGTACGGCCCGCGCATGCGCCTGGACGACGGCCGGGTGGTGCCCAACTTCATCGGCCAGGCGCTGCGCGGCCAGCCGCTGACCGTGTACGGCGATGGCAGCCAGACGCGCTCGTTCTGCTTCGTCTCCGACCTGGTCGAGGGGATGGTCCGGCTGCTTCTCTCCGACGAAACGAACCCGGTCAACGTGGGCAATCCTTCGGAGCTGAGCATCCTGGCGTTCGCCGAGCTGATCAACAAGCTGACCGGCAATCGGGCCGGCATCGTGTTCAAGCCGTTGCCGCAGGATGACCCGCGCGTGCGCCGGCCCGACATCACCCGCGCCCGCACCATCCTGGGCTGGGAGCCGCAAGTGCCGGTCGAGGAGGGCCTGGCGCGCACGATCGCGTACTACCGCAGCAAAATGTAACTTGTCACACGCTGGTTTTGACGCCCGCCCGGTTTTGTGCTATGATTCACATATCGGACTGATGATCTACCGCGGGAGGCGGGCATGTCAACGCAGGGAGTGGTATTTCTGGCCGATCTGGCCAATCCGACCCTGGCGGCCTGTTCCGAAGAGAGCCGGACGAAATTGTTGCGCTGCGGCGTGGTCCGGCAGGTCGCCGAGGACGAAAAGCTGTTTGCCGAGGGGGAAGCGGCCGGCGTGGTGCTGTTTCCCCTGTCCGGCAGCTACCGGTTCAGCAAGACCGCCGATCGCGGCCGCCGACAGGTGCTGTGCAACCTGGGCTGTACGACCTGTCAGGGCATCTGTCTGCTCACGATGGCCGAACGATCTCTGGCGGATGTCGTGGCGACTTCAGCCGGCCAGGTCTTGCTCGTGAAGCGGGCGGATTTCCAGGTTTTGGCTCGCACCGACCCGGTGTTGTGCCAGGCGGGGTGGCAGGCGGCCGTGGAGTGCATGTCGCACTTCAGCAATCTGGTGGAGCAGCTTTCGTTTCGCAAGGTGGCGGAACGCGTGGCGCTGACGCTCTACGATGGCGTTGCACAAGACGGGGAGATGGTCCGCCTGACGCAGTCCGAGCTGGCCGCCGAAGTGGGGACGACGCGCGAAGTGGTGGCGCGGTGCCTGGCGGCCCTCCAGGCCGAGGGAGTGGTGCGGCTGGGTCGAGGCCGCATCACCGTTCTCGACCGGAAGCGCTTGAAAGAAGAAGCGGTTCAGTAGGGCTTCCGGTTCTGGTCGGCCGACGGCACCCCGCCGACCAGAACAATCTGTGATAGTCCAACCGACGGCGCCCCGCTCATGGCGGGCGCCGTTTTCTTTTTCCCCGTTCCCGTTTTCCCGGATAGCTTTGGGGGCCAGGGGAGCGGGAGACGGCGGTCGGGTTTCCCGAATCGCATCGCATGGGGTATAATAAGACATCCGCAGCGAAAGTGTGAGCAGACCGATGGATCAACAACAGATACGCAACTTTTGCATCATCGCCCACATTGACCACGGCAAGTCCACCCTGGCCGACCGCATGCTCCAGCTCACCGGCACCATCTCGGAGCGCGAGATGGTGGATCAGGTGCTCGATTCCATGGACCTGGAGCGCGAGAAAGGCGTGACGATCAAGGCATCGGCCGTGCGCATGATGTATACCGCGTCCGACGGCCAGACGTATGAGCTCAACCTGATTGACACGCCGGGGCATGTGGATTTCGCCTATGAAGTGAGCCGGGCATTGCAGGCCTGCGAAGGCGCCGTGCTGGTGGTAGACGCCACGCAAGGGGTGGAGGCGCAGACGCTGGCGAACCTTTACCTGGCGATGGAGCACGACCTGGAGATCGTGCCCGTGGTCAACAAGATAGATCTCGTCTCGGCCCAGCCGGACGAGGTGGCGCAGGAGATCGAGGAGATCCTGGGCGTAAAGGCCGAAGAGGTCTTGCGCATCTCGGCCAAGGAAGGGACCAATGTGCCGGCCGTGCTCGAGGCGGTGGTGCGCCATGTGCCGCCCCCGCGCGGACTGCGCCACCAGCCGTTGCGCGCGTTGATCTTCGACAGCCACTATGATCCGTACAAGGGCGTGGTGGCCTACATCCGGGTGGTAGATGGCTACGTCGAGCCGGGCCAGGCGCTGCGCCTGATGGCGACCGGCCAGGTGGTGGAGCCGATCGAGGTGGGCATCTTCGCGCCGGGCATGAAGCCGGTCGGCCGGTTGGAGGCCGGCGAGGTGGGCTATGTGGCCACCGGCTTGAAGACCGTCAGCGAATGTCGGGTGGGCGATACTTTTACCTGGCACGCCAACCCGGCCGACGCGCCGTTGCCCGGCTATCGGCCGATGAAGCCGATGGTGTTCGCCAGCGCGTATCCCAGCGACGCGGCCGATTACCTGGCGTTGCGCGATGCGCTCGCCAAGCTGCAGCTCAACGACGCCTCGCTCACCTACCAGCCGGAGACGAGCCAGGCGCTCGGCTACGGCTTCCGCTGCGGCTTCCTCGGCCTGTTTCACATGGAGATCATCCAGGAGCGGCTGGAACGCGAGTACGATCTCGACCTGGTCTTCACCGCGCCCAGCGTCGAGTACGAGGTGACCAAGACGGACGGCACCGAGATCGTGATAGACAGCCCGGTCGAGCTGCCCGACCCGACGCAGATCGCCGAGATCCGCGAGCCGTGGGTGCAGATAGACGTCTATACGCCGACGGAGTACATCGGCCCGGTGATGGACCTGGTGACGCAGCGCCGCGGGGAGTTCAAGTCGCAGGAGTATCTGGATCAGCGCCGGGTGATGCTCAGCTATCATATCCCGCTGATCGAGATCCTGACCGACTTCTACAACGAGCTGAAGGCGCGCACGCGTGGCTACGCGAGCCTCGACTATCACTTCGAGGGCTACCGGCCCGCCGATATGGTGCGCCTGGACGTGCTGGTGAACAAAGAGCCGGTGGACGCGCTCAGCATGATCGTGCATCGCGATCAGATGTACGAGAAGGGGATGAAGCTGGTCAGCAAGCTGAAGGATGTGATCCCGCGGCAACAGTTCGACGTGCCGATCCAGGCCGCGGTGGGGAACAAGATCGTCAGCCGGGCCAATGTGAAGGCGCTGCGCAAGGATGTCTTGGCCAAATGTTACGGCGGCGACATCACCCGCAAGCGCAAGCTGCTGGAGAAGCAGAAGGCCGGCAAGAAGCGCATGAAGATGATCGGCTCGGTGGAGATCCCGCAAGAAGCATTTATGACCATATTGAGGTTGGATGAGGAATGAGGGCGGACGGGGGGATAACAGATGGATAGGTACGAAGATCTCAGGGAGCAAATCTTGTCCGTGCTATTGCCTTATGGCGTTGAAGAGATCGCCTTGTTTGGGTCGGTTGTGCGCGGTGAGGAAACGCCCGCAAGCGATCTCGATATCCTGGTGCGCTTTGTTGATCCGCCGCGTCGACCGTTGAGCCTGATCACATGGGCACGGCTAGAGCGCGAACTGGAGAAACGCTGCGGTCGGAAGGTAGATCTGGTTTCGGCGCGCGGGCTAAGCCGACACCTCAGGCCGCTTGTCGAAGCAGAAAAGGTGGTTCTCTATGCCCAGACGGGATGACACTGTCCTGTTGCGAGACATTTTGGATGCGATCAACCAGATCGAATCTTATCTCGTAAACGTGTCATACCAGACCTTTATCGAGACACCTTTGCTACAAGACGGCGTTATGCACCGCCTGGAAATCATCGGCGAGGCAAGCCGGAATCTGAGCGAGGCTTTTCGGGAGCAGCATTCGGATATTCCCTGGCAGGATATCATCGGGATGCGCAACAGGATCGCACACGCTTATTTCGCAGTGGATTTGCGAGCGGTCTGGGATACGGTAACCCTTGATCTCTCTGATTTGAAGCTATGGATTATGACCGTGTTGGGAATCTCCAGGGCAGCGGGGCCTGATTCATGAGATCTGGCAGCCGGTGACCGGCCATGGAATCATCTGCATTTCCTGCGTCGTTTTTGTCCCAGCTTTCCACGCTTGGCATCCATCCCAAAAAGAGCCTTGGCCAGAACTTCCTGGTGGACCCGACGCACCGGGCGCGCATCGTGGCCGCGGCCGGGCTGACGCCGAACGATACCGTGCTGGAGGTCGGCCCCGGCCCCGGCGTGCTCACCGAGCTGATCGCGCAGCAGGCGGGCCGCGTGGTCGCCGTGGAGCTGGACGACCGCCTCATTCCCTTCTTGCGCGCGCGCTTCGCCGATCAGCCGCACGTGACGATCGTCCACGGGGATATTTTGACGATAGATATCGGGTATTGGGTATTGGGAATTGCGTCTCATCCTCAATCCCCAATCCCCAATACCTCATATAAAGTCATCGCCAACCTGCCCTACTACATCACCTCCGCGGCGATCCGGCGTTTGTTGGAGGCCACGCCGCCGCCGGATCTGCTGGTGTTGACGGTACAGCGGGAAGTGGCCGAGCGCATGGTGGCCGCGCCGCCGGAGATGAGCCTGTTGGCGCTGGGGGTGCAATTCTACTGCACGGCGCAGATCGTGGACCGGATCCCGGCCGGCGCGTTCTATCCCCGGCCGAAGGTGGATTCGGCGGTGGTGCGGCTGGTGCGCCGGGAAGAGCCGGCCGCGACAGAAGTAGACGCGGAGGCCTTCTTCCGCGTGGCCCGCGCCGGATTCGGCCAGCCGCGCAAGCAGTTGCGCAACTCGTTGGCGGCCGGCCTGGGGGTGCGGCCCGACGAAGCGGAGCGCTGGCTCGCGGCGGCCGGCATCGCCCCCCAGCGCCGGGCCGAGACCCTCTCCCTTCTCGAATGGCGCAAACTGGCGCAAACGGTGACGGGGTGATACGTGTTCACGTGTTCACGTTTTACGTTTTACGTTTTACGTTTTACGTTTTACGCCTCACCCCCACAATCCTCGCCTTCATCCACTCATTGCTGTTGTGGAAGTCGGCCACGGCGTTGCCGGGATGCACGAGCGCATCGAAGAGGGGCCGATCGGCGTCGTCCAGCTTCTTATCGAGCACGCCCAGCGCATCTTCCAGGTGCGCCATCGTGCGCGGGCCGATGATCGGCGAGGTGACACCCGGCTGATCTTTGACCCACAACAGCGCCAGTTGCGAGGCGGTCATGCCGCGTTCCCTGGCCATCTCCGCCACCTGCGCGGCCACCTCGCGGCCCTTGCGGGTGACCCGCTGCTGGAACATCGCGCCGGCGCGCGCGGCCCGCGAGCTGGCATCGAATTCGGCCGCATCGAGCGGATAGCGGCCCGCCAGGATGCCTCCCGCCAGCGGCGACCACGGCAGGATCGCCAGGTTGTACTTCAGCGCCAGCGGAATCAGCTCGTTTTCGATGCGCCGGTCCAGCAGGTTGTAGGGTGGCTGCTCGCTGACATAGCGCGCCAGGCCGTAGCGCTCGCTGATCGCCAGCGCCTCCATCACCATCCACGCGGGATGGGTGGAGCAGCCGATATAGCGCACCTTGCCCGCGCGGATCAGGTCATCGCAGGCGCGCAGCGTCTCGTCCTGAGGGATGGTCAGCGACGGCCGGTGAAGCTGATACAGGTCAATGTGATCGGTTTGCAGCCGACGCAGCGAATCCTCGCACGCCTTGATGATGTGGTAGCGCGAGTTGCCGGCGTCGTTCGGCCCGGGCCCCATCCGGCCGTGCACCTTCGTCGCCAGCACGACCTGATCGCGCTTGCCGTTCAGCTTCAGCGCCTCGCCGACGATCCGTTCGCTCTCCCCCGCGTTGTAGACGTTGGCCGTGTCAATGAAGTTGATCCCGGCTTCAAGCGCGCGGTTGAGGATCGCGATCGAATCCTCCTTGCTGGTGGGCGCGCCGAAGTTCATCGTGCCCAGACAGAGCGGCGAAACCATAACCCCTGTGCGACCCAGTGATCGGTATTCCATCGTAAACGCTCCTTTTTTTGTTGGATTTCACGCGCCTCACGTGCCAGGCACCCTCCCAGGTGCCTGGCACGTGAGGCGGGCTATTTTCAGATCAGTCAATCTTGCACTTTGTCGGCATATACGCCGCGATATGCGGCCGGCAGCATGCGCGCCAGGGTGACCATCAGTTGTTCGGTATAGCCGTCCAGCTCGCCGGCGCGCAGTTGCGCGGCCTCGGCCGGCAGATAGATCGGCGGGCCGAAGTGCAGGTGTACCTCGGCCCGGCGCAAGCGCGCCCAGGCGGGCATCACCTTTTCCTGGCCCCACATGGCGGTCGGGACGATCGGCGCGCCGGACCGCGCCGCCAGATACACCACGCCGCTCTTGCCGGGCAACAGGCCGCCCGTGCGGCTGCGCGTCCCTTCCGGCGCGATCGCCATGACGCCGCCCCGTCGCAACACCTCCAGCGCCTGGCTCAGCGCCCGGCGGTCCGCTTCCCCGCGCGCCACGAAGATCGTCGTGGTGACCAGCTTCATCACCCAACCGCCCAGTTTGTTGCGCCATTTGTTGGCGGCGAAGACGCATACCTGGCGGGGACAATAGGCAAACGCCACGGGCAGATCGAAGACGTGCAAATGGTTGGGCGCCAGGATGAACGGACCGGTCGTCGGGATGTTCTCGATTCCTCTGACTTCGATGCGGGTCAGATGCTCGATCAGCCATTGCATCACCCGCTGGAGGCCGCGATAGAACAGCGGTGCTTCAGGTGCGATGGGCCTCATCCGCAATCCTCTCCTCAGGAGCCGCGCGGGGGCGGCGTGGGCGTCAGGTTGCGCCGGCCGAGCGCCGTCACGCGAAAGCTCTGCACCGGGCCGCCGGCCGGCGTGAGGGTCACCGAGAAGCTTGTCTCGCCGCCCGGCGGGATGACGTTGTGTTCGGGGATGACCTTGCGCGTGCCGATGACGCGGCCGAGCGCATCGTAGATCGTCACAGTCACGGTGACCCCGACCGCATCCTCCGGGCCGGTGTTGGCGATCGTGCCCGAGACGATGTAGGCCGCGTAGCGTTGGCCCTCGCCGCGCAGGTTCTTCGGCGTCAGATCGCGATAGTAGGCGCCGACATAGCCGTTGATGCCGGTGGCCGGCAACGCGGTATAGCTGGCGAAGCTGGCGGGCGCGTCCTGGAAGTGCACCGCGAAGGGCGCGCGGCCGTCCGGCGCGATCAGCTCGATCTGCGCATGGCCCACGCCGCTGGCCAGGACCTTGCCCCCCTGATCGAGCAGATGGACGATGACGGATGCCTGTTCCAGGTCGGCGCCGGTGGTGTTGTGGATTTCGCCGAAGCCCCAGAGGCCACCGATGGGCGTATAGTTGAACGCCATGTTCTCGACGCGGAACGGCAGCGGCGTGGGGGTGGCGGTGGGCGTGCCGGCGCCCTGCGGCGGCTCGCGCGGGATGATGATCTTCTGGCCCACCAGGAGGCCGCGCGGGTCGGTGATGCCGTTGGCGTCCTGGATGGCCTGCAACGTGGTGCCGAACTCCAGGGCCAAGCCGAACAGCGTATCGCCGCTCTTCAAGGTGTAGATGAACGGCGTCGGCGTGACGGTGGGGGTGGCGGTGGGCGCGGGCGTATAGGGCGCGGGCGTGGCCGTAGGCCGCGGGGAAGCCTGCCGCACGAGCGCGATCGTGGGCGTGGCGCTCGGCGTCGGCGTGACGCGAGTGATGATCTGCCCGCGGCAACCGGCCAGGAGAAGCACCAGCGCGCCGGCCAGGAATCCGATCACCCTCTTTTTTCGGCCCGGCACAGCCGGGGATAGGAAACGATATGACAAATCGCTGCTCTGTTTCGACGATTACAGAAAGCCCCAGCTTCCAGCTTCCAGATTATACCCGAAACAGGCTCAGCGGGCAAACGGCAAACGGCGAGCTATTTACATTGGACAGAACTTGTGATATCATGTAGTTAGTCTGGTAGCCAGACCCGGACGTATGGTCTACTGCGTTCGCCTTCAGGAAAGGAGAATCCTATGGGCACTTCGTGGTGGCGTCGTTGGAGCATCGCCTTGCTGGTCATTGCGATCGTGGGGGTCGGGTGGACGCCTGCCGTTGTCGCCGATTCGGCAGCGGCCCCCGTCAACGCCAGCGCGGCCGGTTGCGCGCCCGTCTATTATCGCGTCCGGTGGGGCGACAACCTGACCCGTATCGCCTGGCACTACGGCGTAACGGTCTGGCAGTTGCAACAGTGGAACCACATCAGCAACCCCAACCGCATCTATGCCGGCCAGACGCTGGTGATCTACCGCTGCGGCTATCCGCCGCCTGTTCCGCCGCCTGCGCCGCCGCCCTGGCCGCCCACACCGTGGCCTTGCAGCGGACAGACCTGCTGGCCCGTTCCGCCGCCCCCGCCGCCTCCACCGCCGGCCGGCTGCTGGAACGCCGACTACTTCAGCAACCGCGACCTGAGCGGGCCGGTCACCCTGAACCGGTGCGACCCGGACATCAACTTCAACTGGACGGGCACCTCGCCCGCGCCCGGCACGCTCAATCAGTACAACTTCTCGGCGCGCTGGACGCGCGTCTTCTACATGAACTACGGCACCTATCGGGTGACAACCACCGCAGATGACGGCGTGCGGGTCTGGATAGACGGCGTGCTGGTCATTGATAATTGGGGCATCCACCCTGCCACCATCTGCCAGCGCGACGTCCTGATCTATGCCGGCAACCATACCTGGACGGTGGAATACTTCCAGGCCGAAGGCGAGGCCGTGGTGCAGGTGAGGTCGCAGAAGATCTGGTAATCCGGTCATCGGCGGCTTTGACAAAGCCCCTTTCTTGCCGTACAATAGCTCAGCACGCGCCGGGGCTCCCGGCGCGTGCTGATTGTTGGACGGAAGACCAGGGATGGGTGCCGGTCAAGGGCGCCCGGCGCCGTCTCTGGCCTTCGTCATCTTGAGGGACGATTACATGACCGACAAACGCTTTCCGACCAGCGCCGCGATTCGCCAACAGTTCCTGGACTTCTTCGCCAGCAAGGGACACCAGATCGTGCCCAGCGCTTCCCTGGTGCCGCTGGGCGATCCGACGTTGTTGTTCACCAACGCCGGCATGAACCAGTTCAAGGAGATCTTCCTGGGCCTGCGCGAACCCGAAGCCCGCCGCGTGGCCGACGCGCAAAAATGCATGCGGGTGAGCGGCAAGCACAACGACCTGGAAGATGTCGGCCGCTCGCCGGTCCACCACACCTTCTTCGAGATGCTGGGCAACTGGTCGTTCGGCGACTATTATAAAAAGGAAGCCATCGCCTGGGCCTGGGAGCTCCTGACCGACGTCTGGAAGCTGCCCAAGGAGCGGTTATGGGCCACCGTCTTCGAGGACGACAAGGGCGAGCTGGGCCGCGATGAAGAGGCGGCCGCATATTGGCGCAGCGAGACCGACATCGCGGCCGATCACATCCTGTTCTTCGGCCGCAAGGACAACTTCTGGGAGATGGGCGATACCGGGCCGTGCGGCCCGTGCAGCGAGATCAACATCGACCTGGGGCCCGAGGCGTGCAACAAACGGGATGTGCCGGGCCATGTGTGCCGGGTGAACGGCGACTGCAAGCGCTTCGTCGAGCTGTGGAACCTGGTCTTCATCCAGTACGAGCACACCCGGGACGACCGCCTGGTGCCCTTGCCCGCCAAACACGTGGACACCGGCATGGGCTTCGAGCGGATCGTCAGCGTGCTCCAGCACGTCTCTTCCAACTACGACACCGATCTGTTCCAGCCCATCATCCGCCGCACGCAGGAGCTGTTGGGCCATTCCGACGCCGAGCGCGAGGCGCGCATCGTCTCCTATCGCGTCATCGCCGACCACAGCCGCGCCATCACCTTCCTGATCGGCGACGGCGTACTGCCGTCGAACGAGGGCCGCGGCTACGTGTTGCGCCTGATCCTGCGCCGGGCCGCGCGCCACGGCCGGCTGTTGGGCTTCACCGGGCCCTTCCTGGCCGAGCTCGCCAAGACGGTCATCGAGATCATGGGGCCGCACTACGGCGACCTGATCCGCCGCCGCGAGTTCATCTTGAACAACATCGAGCAGGAAGAGAATCGCTTCCACCAGACGTTAACCGTCGGCCTGGAGCTGCTGGATCGCCTGATCGCCGACCTGAAGGCGCAGGCCGCGACGACGATCCCCGGCAGCGAGGCGTTCCGCCTGTACGACACCTACGGCTTCCCGCTCGACCTGACCCGAGATGTGGCGCGCGATCACGGCCTGGTCGTGGACGAAGCCGGCTTCCAGGCCGCCATGGCCGAGCAGCGCGAGCGGGCGCGCGCGTCCGCCCAGTTTGCCGCGGCCGAGACGCACGACGTGCAGGTCTACCTGGATCTCCTGCACGATCTGAAGAGCGACGGCGTGTTGGGGCCGGAGGGCGTCAAACACGTCTACGAGGACGAGGTCGAGGCCGAGGCGGTCGTCGCCGCGTTGTTGCGCGATGGACAGCCCGTGCGGGTGGCGCGGCCGGGGGACAAGGTGGAGGTCGTCTTGCCCGTGACGCCTTTCTACGTCGAATCGGGCGGCCAAGTCTCCGATCGGGGCTACATCGGCCGCTATGTCGAGGGCCGCGAAGAGCCGATTTGGGAGATCCGCGTGGACGATGTCCGGCGACCGGTGCCGGGCCTGATCGTCCACATCGGCGAGGTGGTGACCGGCAATCCGGCCGTGGGCGACGTCGCCTGGGCGCTGGTGGACGAGGAACGCCGGTGGGACATCATGCGCAATCACACCGCCACGCACCTGCTCCACAGCGAGCTGCGCTACATCCTGGGCGAACACGTGCATCAGGCCGGCTCGGTGGTGGAGCCCGACCGCCTGCGCTTCGACTTCACGCACTCCAGCATGTTGACCCAGGCCGAGCTGGACGCGGTCGAGCAATCGGTCAACGACGCGATCCTGGCCGATTATCCGGTGGTCGTGGAGCGCAAGAGCTATCAGGATGCGGTCGCGTCGGGCGCGATGGCGCTCTTCACAGAGAAATACGGCGACGAGGTGCGGGTCATCAAGGTCGGCTGGGAGGGCGAGGAGTTCAGCAAAGAACTGTGCGGCGGCACGCACGTCCAGCGCACCGGCCAGATCGGCCTGTTTCACATCGTGTCGGAAGAGGGGGTGGGCGCGGGCGTGCGGCGCATCGAGGCGGTGACCGGCCGCGGGGCGATGCAACTGGTGCAAAATCGCCTGCGCCTGCTCGATCATACCGCGGCGTTCCTGCGGGTGCCTCCCGATGAGATAGATCGGGCCGTGCGCAACCTGTACGCCGAAGTGCAGGCGCTGCAGAAGGAAAACGCCCGCCTCAAGGCCCGGCTGGCGTTTCAGCAGACCGAGCAGCTCGCGGCGCAGGCGCGGCGCGTCAAGGGCGTGGCCGTGGTCTCGGCCCAGGTGGAGGGCGCCGATGTGCAAACGCTGCGCGATATGAGCGACTGGCTGCGGAACAAGCTCGGCTCGGCGGTCGTCATCCTGGCGACGGCCGTGGACGACAAGCCGCAGATCATCGCGGCCGTGACCGACGACCTGGTGAAGCGGGGAGTGCACGCGGGAGAGCTGGTGAAGAGCGTGGCGCGCGTGGTCGGCGGCGGCGGCGGCGGCCGGCCCTCGCTGGCGCAGGCCGGCGGCCGCGACCTGAGCAAGCTGCCCGAAGCGCTGGCGCAGGCGCCGGAACTGGTGGCGAAGGCGCTGGCGAAGAGTTGATATAATGCCGGTCGAGATCATCGAGTTGACGCCTCGGGATACCCTGAGCAGCGTCCTGATGCGCTTGCAGAGCGCGCCGGCCGGCCGCGTGTTGCTGGCCGTGCCGGCGGGATGCACGTTTACAGTGCCCGATCTGGTGGCTTTGGGGCGAGAGGCGGCCGCGCATGGCGTCGAGATCGCGCTCTTGACGGCCGATGTCGCGTTGCGGCGCCGCGCGGCCCGGGCGGGGATCAGCGCGTTCCGCAGCCGCTGGTGGGCCGAACGGACCATCTGGCGCAAGCCGCGGCGATCCGTGCGGCGGCCCGCGCCGCCGACCCCCGACCAGGTCGAGCCGCCCTTGGGGCCGGGCGTGTTCGGCCCGCGTTCGCCCACCGGCTTCCGGCCGGTCGCGTTTCCCCGCGCGTTCAAGCGGGGGATCAGCCCGTGGCTGGTCGAGCTGGGCCTCCTCATCTGCCTGCTGGCGCTGGGGACCGGCCTGGTGTATGCCCTTTCGCTCGTCGTTCCGGCGGCCACCATCACACTGGTTCCGGTCTCCGAGCCGCTCCAGGTGCGCGTGCCGTTGACGGCCGCGCTTGACGCACCGACCGACGTGGTCGCGGGAGTCATCCCGGCGCGCGTGCTGAGCGCGCAGGTGGCCGGCGAAGGGAAGATGCCCACCACCGGCCGGCGGCTCGAGCCCGCGACGAAGGCCCGCGGCCAGGTGATCATGGTCAACCGCACCCCGCGCGAGATCACCGTGCCGGCGGGCACCATCGTGGCGACCGCCACCGGCAACAACGTCCGCTTTGCGACCCTGGCCGACGCGCCGCTGGCGCCCAACGCGCGGGCCACCGTGCCGATCGAGGCGGTCTTGCCCGGCCCCGACGGCAACGTGCGGGCCGGCACGATCACGCAGATCGAGGGGCCCATGGCGCTGTCGGTCGTCGTGGCCAACGACGCGCCGACTTCCGGCGGCACCATGGCGCGCGTCGGGGTAGTGACCGAAGAGGACAAGACGGCGCTCCAGGCGCAGCTTTTCGAGCAGCTCAAGAAGGAAGCCTACGAACGCCTGAGCGAGAAGATCGGGCCGGGCTCCTTCGTGCCGCCCGAGTCGGTCACCTATCTGGCCCTTTCGCCCACCTTCACGCCGTTTGTGGGCGAGGTGGCGGCCGAGCTGACCCTGAACATGACCGTGCAGGCGGTGGGGTTGAACGTGGACATGGCCGCCGCGCAGCAGATCGGATTGGCGCGGCTGCAAGATGCCATGCCCCCCGGCACCCGCCTGATCTCCGACACCGTTCGCTTTATTCCGGGCGCGGTCTCCGTTCCCGACGAGCGGACGGTGAAGTTCGAGCTGACGGCGCAGGGGATCCTCTTGCGCGGCATAGATCGGAACGCGGTGCGCGCGGCGGTGGCCGGCCTCCCGGTGGAGGATGCCACGGCTGCGCTCATGGCGCGCTTCCCGCTGGCGCAGCCGCCGCGGATCCATCTGGGCCCCGACTGGTTGCCGTACATCGTGCCGATCAACCTGCCGGAGCTGCCCTGGCGCATCCGCGTGGAAGTGGATTGGGATGCCGCGGCCGAGCTGGCGCGGCGACCGTAGATCGAGATGGTAGTCCCCCCGTTTTCCCTGCCGGAGGGCCGGCTGTTGGCCCTCGACCTGGGCCAGGCGCGCACCGGCGTGGCCGTGTGCGACGAGCTGGGCATGTTCGCCACGCCGTTGACGGTGTTGCGCCGGCGACGTACCCGCGCCGAGGACTTCGCGGAGATCGCCGCGCTGGTGCGCCGGGAGCGCGCGGTCGGCGTGATCGTGGGTCTGCCGTTGGACCGCGCCGGCCTCGCCGGCGCGCAGGCCCGCTGGGTGCGGCGCTACGCCGGTCGTCTGGCCGGCGTGCTGGATGTGCCGCTGGCGTTCTGGGATGAGAGCTTCACGACCGAGGAGGCCGGCCGACTGGTGCACCAGGCCGGCGGCCGCACCGCCGTAGACGCGGCCGCCGCGGCCGTGCTGTTGAACGACTTCCTGGAGGCGCGGCGCAAAACCAGGTAAGGCGAAATTTATTTCGCCCTACCTGTATCCATGAGTAAGACGAAATGAATTTCGTCTTACTTGCATTCATCAGTAGGGCGAAATTTATTTCGCCCTACTGATATCCACAAGCAAGACGAAATAAATTTCGTCCTACTTCATATGTGGAGGTATGGTGAACTCCTTCCATCGCGCAGTGCATGTACTGCTGCGCTTTGCCCTGTTTCTCGTGCCGGTGTTGGCGCTATGCGTGCTGGGCTTCGTGCTGGTGAGCTTCGTCGAGGCGCAGTTGGCCGACGTGCCGCAGCAGCCGCGGGTGGCCCTGCTTAAGCCCACGGCCGAACAGCCGCTCGATCTGCGGCCCGAGAC
>Ga0209162_1000712_pt1 | contig 35202 bp, 29 predicted proteins | sample YNPNPMetaG_FD_187121 | JGI IMG/M metagenome (GOLD analysis project Ga0209162, IMG submission 187121) | Anoxygenic and chlorotrophic microbial mat microbial communities from Yellowstone National Park, USA - YNP NP MetaG (SPAdes) (version 2) ...
GATCTCATCGAGCGCGCGTTTCGCGAACGGGGCAAACCCTACCATCTCGTCGCGTATCCCACCGACCACAAAGAACTTGCGGCGGCGGTACTGTGGTGGAAACCCGGCGCCAGCGAACCCGAAGCGTACTCGCCCAAGGCGCTTCCGCTCTCGCTCACCGACACCACCATCATCTACAAGATGCACGGCACGGTGGATCGGCAGACGCAAAAGTGGGATTCGTACGTCATCACGGAGGAAGATTACGTGGATTTTCTCGCGCGGATGACCGGGCAGACGGCGATTCCCGCGCGCTTGATGGTCGAATTTCGCAAGCGGCGTTTTCTCTTTCTGGGCTATGGTCTGCGCGATTGGAATCTGCGCGTGATGTTGCGCCATCTCAAGAGCGCGCTCGCCACGCTGGAAACGTCCGCGCCCTCCATCCCCGATGAGCGCGAGGATTTACGTTCGTGGGCGATTCAACGCCACCCTTCGGAGTTGGAGCAGGCATTGTGGCGCGCGCGCAAGGTCAACATCTACGATATGGACGTTGATGCATTCGTTACCAGATTGCGCGAGAGGATGTAGCACAGGATTAATCCTGTGCTATGCTACATTGTCCACAATGACAATCACCCTGCTCTCCCCCACCGACATCCTGCACGCGTTCGAAACGACACCCGTCGAAGAAGAATGGGCGTTTCGCGGTTGCACGCCATCGGACACCGGCAAGTGGACGCACGACTATCATCGCTATCCCGCCAAGTTCATTCCGCAACTGGTGGAAAAGTTGATCGCCGAGTACGTTTCCGCGCGCGACGCGCACGTGAACGATCCGTTTATGGGCTGTGGCACCACGATTGTCACTGCTATCGCCAGCGGTTTCCACGCCAGCGGCACAGACATCAATCGCCTCGCGCACCTGATTACCCGCGTCAAAGCCACGCCCATCGAACCGACTTATCTCGCGCGCAAGGTCGAAGCGTTCTTCGAGGTTTTGCAGCGCGAGCACGCGCGCATCGAACCGCGCGTGCCACAACGACACATCGAACGCATCCGCTATTGGTTCACCGACACCGCCATTCACGACCTTGGGGTGTTGTTGCATCTGATTCAGCGCGAAGAGGATGCTGTCATTCGCGATTTTCTTCTGGTGGCGTTCAGTCACATTTTGAAACGCTGTTCGTTGTGGTTACAGACCAGCACCAAACCGACGCGCGATGTGCGCAAACCGATGGTGCCACCTTTTCACGCGTTTCGTCAGCACGTCAAAAAGATGCAAACAGGCAACGAAGCATTTTACCACGTTGTGCCATCGCACGTGCGCGCCGCGCTGAACGAGTACTTGAACGTTCGCGTGGGCGATGCGCGCCAGCAACCGGTGCCGGACGCGAGCGTAGACCTCATCGTCAGTTCCAGTCCGTACGTAACCAGTTACGAATACGCCGATTTGCATCAACTCTCCACGCTGTGGCTCGACCTGGCAGACGATTTGCGCGCGTATCGCAAAGAATTCATCGGAACGGCGGCGATGGTGTATCGTCCGCGCGCGCTCAAGAGTGTGCTTGCGCAAAACATCGTCGCGCAACTCGCCGCGTCAAGCCGCAAGATGGCACAGGAAGTGGAAACATTCTTCGCCGATATGCAAGAGGTCTTTGACGAGAGTTTTCGCATTCTCAAACCTAGCGGTCGCTGTTGCTATGTGATTGGCAACACGCAGTTGAAAGGTGTGGACATCCTCAACGCGCAGGTGTTCGCGGAAAGTTTGCAACATTCCGGGTTTCGTCTCGACCGCGTTATCAAGCGCGAAATTCCGTCCAAGATTCTGCCGCAAAAACGCGACAAGAAAACCGGACGCTTCGCCCGAAATCAAAGCGCGGATGCCGAAGCGTATCCCGTCGAGTACATCGTCATCGGTCACAAAGTATCGGAGGCATAATGAACGCACTCACTCGTTTGCACAATGCCGATTGTCTCATCACCGGCGGACTCGGCTTTATCGGCTCGAATCTCGCGCGGCGACTGGTCGAACTGGGCGCGCGCGTGACGCTGGTGGATTCGCTCATTCCCGAATATGGCGGCAACCTGTTCAACATCGCCGGCATCGAGGACAAGGTACGCGTCAACATCGCCGATGTGCGCGATGAGTACTCGATGGACTATCTCGTGCAGGGTCGCGATTTTTTGTTCAACCTCGCCGGACAAACCTCGCATCTCGATTCGATGCAAAATCCGTACACCGATTTGGAAATCAACTGTCGCGCGCAACTCTCGATTTTGGAGGCGTGTCGCAAGCACAACCCGCGCGTCAAAATCGTCTACGCGAGCACGCGCCAGATTTACGGCAAGCCCGATTACCTGCCGGTGGACGAGCGTCACCTCTTGCATCCCACCGACGTGAACGGCATCAACAAAATGGCAGGCGAGTGGTATCACATCGTTTACAACAACGTGTACGGCATCCGCGCCGTATCGCTGCGAATGACGAACACGTACGGACCGCGAATGCGCGTCAAAGATGCGCGCCAGACGTTTCTGGGCATCTGGATCAAAAATCTCATCGAAGGCAAACCGATTCAGGTGTGGGGCGATGGCTTGCAGGTGCGCGATTTCAACTACGTGGACGATGCAGTCGAGGCGATTCTCCTCGCGGCGACGAGCGAAAACGCGAACGGACAAATTTTCAATCTGGGGAGCGACGAAACCATTAACCTGCGCGATCTCGCCGAACTGTGTATCGAAGTGAACGGCGGTGGCACGTATGAAATCATTCCCTTTCCTCCCGACCGCAAAGTGATTGACATTGGCGATTACTATGCCGACTATCGCAAGATTCGCGGGATGCTCGGCTGGATTCCGCGCGTGAATTTGCGCGAGGGGCTGGCGCGCACGCTGGAGTACTATCGCGCGCATCGGGAGCATTATTGGTAGGAGTATTGCGTATTGCATATTTCGTAATACGCACTACGGAGCATTATGATTCCATTCTTCGATCTCACCCAACAGTACAAAAACATTCAGGACGAAATTGACGACGCGACCGCGCGCGTGTTGAAAAGCGGCTGGTTCATTCTGGGACCCGAAGTGCGCGCGTTCGAAAAAGAATTTGCCGAGTACATCGGCACGCGGTTTGCGATTGGCGTCGGCTCGGGCACCGAAGCGCTACACCTCGCGCTGCTCGCGCTCGGCATCGGCGCCGGGGACGAAGTGATTACGGTGCCGAACACCGCGGTCGCTACGGTTGCCGCCATCGAATTGACCGGCGCGCGCGCGGTCTTGTGCGACGTGCGCGCGGATTCGATGTTGATGGACGTGGAGCAACTCGAACGCGCGATCACGCCGCGCACGCGCGCCATCATCCCCGTCCATCTCTTCGGGCAGAGTTGCGATCTCGAGCCGATTCTGGAGATGGCGCGCGCGCGCAAAATTTTCGTGCTGGAGGATTGCGCGCAGGCGCACGGCGCGACGTATCGCGGCAAGCGTGTGGGCAGTTGGGGCGACATCGCCGCGTTCAGTTTTTATCCAACGAAAAATCTGGGCGCATACGGCGATGGCGGCGCGGTGGTGACGAACAACGCGCAACTCGCCGAGCGCGTGAATCTGTTGCGGCAGTACGGCTGGCGCCAGCGGTACGTGAGCGAAATCAAAGGTATGAACTCGCGCCTCGACGAACTGCAAGCAGCGATTCTGCGCGTCAAGTTGTGTCACCTCGACGCGTGGAACGCGGCGCGCCGCGAACGCGCCGCGCTCTACACCGAACTGTTGCGCACCGTCACGCCACCGCGCGAGATGGCATACGGTCAGCACGTCTATCACCTCTACGTCGTCCAAACACCCCGTCGCGAATCGCTCATCGCGCATCTTCAATCGCGTGGCATCGGCACCGCCATTCACTATCCGCTGGCGATTCATCAGCAAGCGGCGTACGCAAACCTCGGCTATCGCGAAGAGGATTTGCCGGTCGCGTCGCGCCTGGCGCGCGAAATCGTCTCGCTGCCCTTGTATCCCGAACTCGCGCTGGACGATGTGCGCGCGGTGGCAAACGCGGTGAATGAGATGACGAAGGACGCATAAGGGAGGATACCTTGTCACGCGAAACGATTGCTGCGCTAATGTGGCTTGTCCCGGCGATGCTCTTGAGCACGACCGGTGAATTGTTTTTGAAACGTGGTATGAACGAGGTGGGGGTCCTGGACTTTACAGCGGTGGACACGCTTGTCCCCACCCTCTTGAAAATGTTCACCAATCCCAACATCTGGATTGGATTCATCGGCTTTGGGTTTGGCTCCCTCTTCTGGCTGTCGGTGATTTCGCGCGTGCCGCTTTCCCTCGCTTATCCGATGCTGGGTTTGATGTATGTGATTATTGTCATCGAATCGTGGATTTTTCTCGGCGAGGGACTACATCCGCTTCGCGTAATCGGTTCAATCATCGTGGGCATCGGTGTTGCGATGGTCGGATTGAGCAGTGTGGAGCATTGACAGACAACGAATGACGAAGGACGAACAATGAACGACGCAAGAGCATTTTCCGCTTCACGTTTCACGCTTCACGCCTCCCGTTTCGTCTCATTCGTCTTTCGTCCTTCGTCATTGGTCTATGGCATTCTCCTGCTCGCGTTCCTTGCGCGCGCGTACCGCCTTGCTGATCAAAACGTGTGGTGGGACGAGGGCTGGAGTGTGTGGCTCTCGCAAAAGGATGTGGCGTGGATCGCGCTGCGCACGGCGATGGACGAGCATCCGCCGTTGCACTACTGGATGCTACACTTTTGGAATTTTGTTGCTGGCACCAGCGCGTTCAGCGGGCGATTCGTTTCGCTCGCGTTTGGCGTGCTGACCATCGCGCTGATCTATCGCATCGGCAAGCGCATCAGCGGCGAGTGGGTGGGCGTACTCGCCGCGCTGTTCCTCGCCACCGCGCGCTTTCATATCTGGTGGTCGCAAGACATCAAGAATTACACCCCTTCGATTTTCTTCGCGTTCGCCGCCGTGTGGTTCGCGCTAAACCTGATTCCAGATTCATCCATTCGCCATTCGCCATTCGCTATTCGCTATTCGCTATTCGCCTACGCGTTCTGCGCCGCGCTCGCGCTGTACACTCACTATCTCGCCGCGCTTGTCCTGCTCGCGCTCAATGTGTACGCGTTGATCATCTTCATTGCTGACAGATCGAAAATCGAAAATCATAAATCGAAAATTCTAAACTGGTTCATCGCCAACGCGCTAGCCGCCGCGCTCTTTGCTCCCTGGCTCTACCTTTACCTGCAAAACGCGGCGGAATGGACGGCGGCACCCGCGTTCGATTTCGCGCTCTTTCTCAAACTCGTGGCAACTGTTTTGCCGCTGGGCGTCACGACGAACATTGACGATTATGCCGCGCTGACTCTCGCGTTCACCATTTTGATCACGCTGGGATGTATTCCGCAAACACCTGCCGCACGCCACCTGCCGCCTGCCGCCTGCCTCCTGCCGGCTCTGATTGTCGCGCTGCCGCCTTTCCTCATCTATCTCCTCTCGTTAACGCCTGCGGCGTTCTTCGCGCCCAAAATTCAGGCGCGCTATTTGCTGATTCTGTTGCCCGCCTACGTGATTCTACTCGCGCTCGGCGTCGAATTCCTTTCGCGCTTTTCGCGACCTTTCGCGGTTTTTGCACTTTTGTTTGTTCTTGGCGTCAACGCGTTTGTGCTGAACGATTACTATGCCGCGCGCCGCTTGCGCGACGAGTACACGACACTCGCCAACACGATCCACGCGTTTACGCGCGCGGGCGACGTGGTGTTGCTCCACACCGATCAAGAGTGGCCCACCTTCCTCTATCATCTGCACGCGCCACTCGATTGGCTGGGCGCGCCGAACGGCAAAGCGATGACGCCGGACGATGCGGATGCACTGGTGCGGCGCGCGCTGACGCGTCACGAGGCGGTGTGGCTCGTCACGATTCCAGACGCGCTGGCAACCGATCCGCAAAGACTGCTGGAGACGCGGCTCGCGCGCGAGTTGCCCAGGCGACTGGAACAGACCTTTGACGATAAACGTCTGGTGCTCTATGCGCGTGACGAACGCGACCTGATTCACGTCGCGCGCGAGAATTTCGCCCCGCAGTTTCTACGGCAACAACATCTGGACGATGAGGTGACCCTGTTGGGTTACGATTTGCCGGTGCGTGAGGTACGCGGCGGCGATACGGTGCGCGTGGTGACGTACTGGAACGCGCGCGCGGCACGTCCCACCCTGCCCGTGCCGATTCCAGCAGGTGAGCGCGTCCGCGTGCAAAGTGATTTGTTCGTTCCGCCGGAGGCGCGCGCGTTCAGCGTGAACATCAACGGCATCGAACTCGCGCGTCTGGCGGTCGAACCGCGCGCCGCTCGCGCGCGTGTTGGCGAAATCGCCAACCGCGTGGACTATCGGCTGGGTGACGCCATCCACCTCGTCGGTTACGATCTTTCGACTCTGAACCTGAAACCGAACGACACCTTGGACTTGAAATTGTACTGGCGCGCCGAGCGTCCCATCGAAAAAAGTTACACTGTGTTCGCGCAGATCGTCGGCGAGTTCAATCCGCGCAAGAACAATCCGCTGTGGGGGCAGGTGGATCGCGCGCCATCACCGCCGACGAACGCGTGGTTGCCAGATGAGATCGTTGCGGAGACGTATCGCATCGTGATTGACGCGGACGCGCCACCGGGCAACTACACGCTCATCGTCGGGATGTATGACGCGGCGACCGGCGCGCGCTTGCTGGTGGAGGGGGGCGGCGATTACATCGCGCTGGCTCAAATTCAGGTGCGAAAATAGAAACCAGGTTTCTGCAAGAAACCTGGTTTTCTATTTCACATTCGCGCGATGACCGCGTCGCCGAACTCGCTACACTTGACCTGATGCGCGTCGTCCATCAAGCGCGCAAAATCGTACGTGACAATCTTGTCGCCAATCGCGCCGTCCATTCCCTTGATGATCAAGTCAGCGGCTTCGCCCCAGCCCAGATAGCGCAACATCATTTCGCCAGAGAGAATCACCGAGCCGGGATTGACCATATCGAGATTGGCATACTTGGGCGCGGTGCCGTGTGTCGCCTCGAAGATGGCGTGACCAGAATCATAGTTGATGTTGGCGCCGGGCGCGATGCCAATGCCGCCCACCTGCGCGGCAATCGCATCGGAAAGATAATCGCCATTGAGGTTGAGCGTGGCAATCACGTCGAATTCGTCCGGGCGCGTCAACACTTGTTGCAGAACGATGTCGGCAATCACATCCTTGATGAGCAACTTGCCCGACGCGAGCGCGGCGCGTTGCTCCGCGTTCGCCGCGTCTTCGCCGTGCGTCGCTCTGGTGCGTTCCCACTGCAACCAGGTATAGACGTGCTCGCCAAATTCGCGTTCGGCGAGATCGTACCCCCACTGCCGAAACGCGCCTTCGGTGTACTTCATAATGTTGCCCTTGTGCACCAGCGTCACACTGCAGCGCCGATGTGCCAGCGCGTAGTTAATCGCGGCGCGCACGAGTCGCTCGGTGCCTTGGCGCGAAACCGGCTTGATACCAATGCCCGACGTTTCGGGAAAACGAATCTTGGCGAACTGGTCAGGAAAGTTTTCTTTGAACCACGCGAGGAATTTTTTGTTTTCCGGTGTGCCCTGTTGAAATTCGATGCCGGCGTAAATATCCTCGGTGTTCTCGCGAAAGACCACCATATCCACCTTGTCGGGGCGTTTGACCGGCGCTGGCACGCCTTTGAACCAGCGCACAGGTCGCAGGCAGACGTAAAGATCGAGCAGTTGGCGTAGCGCGACGTTCAACGAACGAATGCCGCCACCGACCGGCGTAGTGAGGGGACCCTTGATGCCAACGAGATAATCGCGAAACACCTGAACAGTTTCATCGGGCAACCAGGTGCCGAAGAGGTTGAACGACTTTTCGCCGGCATACACTTCCATCCATTTAATCTGGCGTTTACCGCGATACGCTTTTTCGACGGCGGCGTTGATGACACGCACAGCGGCGCGCCAGATATCGGGTCCCGTTCCATCCCCTTCGATGAAGGGAATGATAGGGTTATCGGGTACGTTCAACTTGCCATTATGAATCGTGATTTTGACTCCATCAGCAGGTGGAGTTGGTTGAGGGCTGGGCATAGTGACCTCCATAAAATTGCGTATTGCGTATGGCTTATGGCTTTTGCCCGGTCACTCGCATTAACTCTTCCAGCGTTTGTTGCAACGCTTGCATCTCTTTGCCGTACGTTGCCCAGTCGGCGGTTTTGAGCGCGTCTTGTGCGCGCGCGTAGTGATCGTTCGCTTTCTTGACGAGTGCGTTGACGCTCGTCGGCGCGCTGGTGGTAGGCGTGGCCGGCGCGGCAACGACGCTGGCGCCTGTGCCAAAAATGCGCGCGAGCGCATCGCCGAGCGTTGGCTCCATCACGACATTGTTCGATGTGGCGACGACAACGCGCTTTAACTGTGGTATCTGCGACTGCTCCGCGAGCAGATACATCGGTTGAATGTAGAGGAGCGATTTTTCGATGGGAATGACGAGCAAATTTCCCCACTGCACGCGACTGCCGCGCTGACTGAGCAGCGTGAGTTGTGCGGAGATGACCGGGTCTTGATTCAGACGCGCGTGAATTTGTTCAGGTCCATACACCAACTTGTCTTTGGGAAAACGATACACCAGGCGTTTGCCGTAATCCGCGCCATCGCTCTTGGCCGACATCCACGCGACCATGTTTTGACGCTTGGCAGGTGTGAATGGCAACATCAGCATAAATTCTTCCTTCGGATCGCCGGGCAAACGCATAATCACATAGTACGGCTCCATCGGATTCGGTTGACCGTCCGCCGATTCGTTGGGAAACGCCCACAGGTCTTCCTTGTTGTAAAAGACGAGCGGGTCTTGCATATGATACGTGCGATACATCGCCGCTTGAATCGTGAACAAGCCTTCGGGATAGCGCAGATGTTCACGCAACGCCGCAGGCATCTGCTCAATGGGTTTGAAGAGCGCGGGAAAGATGGCGCGATACGCGCGCAGAATCGGCTCATCCGGTTCGGCGGTGTAAAATGTCGTCGTGCCATCGTACGCGTCAATCGTAATCTTGACGGAGTTGCGAATATAGTTGATGTTGTGCTGGTAGGGTTCGCTGTACGGATAGTGATCGGTCACAGTGTAGGCGTCCTGTAGCCAGACGATCTTGCCATCCATAATGACGGGGTACGGGTCCTTGTCTAACATCAAAAAGGGCGCGATGCGCCGCACGCGCGTCTGGATTTGCCGATTGAACATCACACGACTTGCATCAGTGAGCGCGTCGGTGAGCAAGATGTTCATATCGCCAAAGCGCAGCGCGAACATCAACCGATCCCAGTACGAGCCAACGGACACACCGCCCGTGCCTTCGTACGTGGTGAACGCGTTTTCGTCACCTTTGGGATAATCGAATTCTTTTTCGCGCGTTTTCACAAAGACGTAATCGCTGGTCTCCTCGCCGAAATAGATTTGCGGACGCGTGACCGCCAGCGCGCCACTCGGCGGAATATCCTTGACCAGCAAATTGGGCAGACCATCGGCGGTGAATTCGTTGACAGGACTGACAACCACTCCATAGCCATGCGTGTAGACCAGATGCAGGTTGACCCAGGTCTGCGCTTTGTCCGATAATTTGTGCGTCGCGAGTTCGCGCACGCTGACCATCACCTGACGATACTTGCCACCGATGGTGTAGCGATCCACATCCACATCGCTAAACTCATAGTACGTGCGGATGGATTGAATTTGATTGTACGTTTGCAGCAGCGGACGATAATCCTGCAAACGAATGTTGTTGATGGTATCGGCGTTGCGCTGAATATCGGTGGCGGTGAGCACATCGTCGGCAGGATAGGGCGCGTCCTGAATCGTATCGAGCGCGTACGCGCGGCGCGTCAACGCAATGTTGTGTTTGATGTACGGCTCTTCCTTGACAAACTCGTTCGGCTTGACCTCGAAATTCTGCACGACGCCCGGATAAAATTCACCCAGCACGAGCGCGGCAAGAATCCAGAGCGCGACCGCGATACCAATCGCTTTGAGCGCGCGCACAAAGACATTGACGAGTAGCAACACCGCCAGCGCGAGCGCGAGAATCGAAAGGATGTTGTACGCGGGAATTTGCGCGTTCACGTCGGTGTAACTCGCGCCAAAGACCACGCCGCGCGGCGAAAAAACGAGTTCGTACTTGTCGAGTTGATAACTCCACGCGTTGATGAGCAAGAACAGAAAACCGAGAAACGAGAGGTGCGCCTTGACCGCGTTCGTCCACTGAATTCGCCCCAGTCCTAGCAAGTACGTCGCGCCTGTAGCGAGTGCGGCAAGCACAATCGCGCTGCCACCCCAACTGACCAGAAAGCGATAGATGGGCAAGGTGAAGACGTAGAACGCAACATCCTGTCCAAAGATCGGATCGCTGACGCCGAATGGCGCAGCGTTCGCTAGGCGCAAAAACGTCAGCCACTCGTTTTGCGCGAACATCCCCACGATGAACGCGAGCAACAGTCCGGCGGAAACAAGCAGGAACGTGATGGATTTGCCCGCAAACATCGCGAGTTGAGTCCAGCGCGACGATTCGTCGGCAAAGCGCGGGGTCAGTCGTCGCGCGATGGCGATGTTGATGACGTAGAACACAAAGAACGCAATCGCCGCGCCAAAAAAGATCGCCACCCGCGTGTTCAGTTCGGTCACAAAGACCGAGGTATAACCGACTTCTTCAAACCAGCGATAATCGGTGTAGAGGCGCGGTACAATCGCAAACAAAATCCACAGCAGGAAAAATGCTGTGACGAACAAAATCGGTCGCCGCAGATTCGGTGGCTGACGACGCAACACATCGTCCCAGTCCACCGCAGGCGCCGCGCGCCGTCCGCGATAAAAAGCCATTGTTTCCTCCCAAGTAACTGCTCACCCTGTCATTTCGAGGTGCGCTGTTCGCACCGAGAAATCTCGTTCCAACATTGCGAGATTTCTCGCTTCGCTCGAAATGACACGGTGGCTGAGTAGTTACCCTCCCAAGTATAAAGTATGAAGGCGGAAGTATGAAACATACTTCATCCTTCTGACTTTATACTTCAGTCGAGCCATTTCAGTTTGATGCCTATCCACACGCCAGCAAAGATGAACAGCATAACCACGATGCTACTCAGCGCGAGAATCGGCACGCCGGCGAGTCCGTGAAAAATATTATCGCCGCCCGCAATCGTCGCGCCAGCGCCCATCAGCGCGCCACCCAGCAGCGCTTGAGGAATCCGTCGCGATTTGAGCGGCTTGCGCGGTTCTCCACCATGCCGCGCTCGCGCGATGGACGCGCCCAATGGAATCGTGACGACGAGAAAGAAATGCCAATCGAGCGCGGTCACATCGCCGCGCAGGATCAACTCGGCGATGTTCGCGCTCCCTTCGACCGTTCCCAAGCCCGATGGGTAACCGCTCAGCGTAGACGTGATCCACGCGAGCGTCCCGACGATGCCAAGCGCGATGCCGGTGCGGAGCGAACTCCACGTGGAGAGCCACGCGAGACGACGACGTTCACGCAGCAACCACAGCGCGGCGACAAGCGCAATCGCCGCAACCGTGACCCAGCGATCCAAACCGAGCGCGCGCGGCAGCGCGAGGGGCATTCCTTCGCCGCCGAGCATCTGGCGAATCGGCGCGACGAGCCATTGGTTGCTGAGCCACGCGCTCAAGCCGTACGCCGCGATGACGAGGACGTAATCGAATCGTCCTTCGCCAGCGCGATAAAACACCGCGCCCGCGCAGCCCATCGCCAATACCATCCCCAGCCCGAGCGCGAATCCACCCAGTGCCGTCGCCAGTCCAAAGAAACGCAGGTACGGAATTTCAACGTTACCAAATTCGATGAACGCGTTGACGGCGAGCATCTCGACCAGCACCGCCAGCAAGTACGCGCGCAAAGTGTCCGGCGCACGGCCGGCAATCACCTCGATAAAGGCGGACAACATTCAGAATCGGCCGCGCTGCGAAACATAGCCAAAGAGTCCGCCAACCAACGCGCCGAAAAGCATCGCGTTCAACACGCGGTCATTCTACCTTATCGGCTTGAGGATGTCAAAGGGTGTGAACTTGCCCCTCAGGGCGCGTGCAAAGTTGGGCACGGGCGGTTGAAACCGCTGCAATCGCAAGCGTTCACGCATAATGCTTGATGCTTCTCAAAACCGCAAAAGGCGTGAACGCTTGCGACAACTACCCGAAGCCGCCCTGCGGGCGGCTAGAATTCAGCCTGCGGAGGCAGGCTTGGGGTATTTGTTGCTGCGACTTGAGTCGCCCGGTGGCTTGTCAAGCAACTTTGCACATGCCCTGACGTGCCCTACTTGGGTTTGGTCTCCTGAAACACCGAAGCCAGCATTTGATCCACCGGCGCGTACTGATCCGTCAATGTGACGAGAGGAGCTTCGGTCAACAGACGCTGGATGTCCGCGTCGTTCGCCAGCAAACGCGTCGTGAGGACATCGCCATCACCGGCATCACAACTTGCCAGCGTGGTCAAATCCATCGGTTGATCGGTGCTGATGAGCACAAAGAAACTGCGCGAGGTCTCGCGCCATGCATAGTTTCCCACAACGAGATACACGTGCTTGAAGGTCTGACGGAGGGTGTGATAGTACGCGCGCACAAATTCGCCGTACGGACCATCAATGATGTTGACCACGTACAAGCCATCGTCCACGAGCCACTGCCGCACGCGCTCGTTGAATTCTCTGGTCGTGAGGTGATAGGGCACGGAATAGTGATTGAACGCATCGCCGAGAATCAAATCGTAGGTGCGCGTGGGCGGACGCGCGAAAAACGTGCGCGCATCTTCGTTCGAGGTGAGGATGCCCCATTCGGGTTTGAGCGCCAGTTCGGCGTACGCAAACTCGGTCACCCCGGGGTCAATCTCGATGACATGCATTTCGGTCGAGGGATAAATCGCTTTCATATACCGCGCAAACGTATAGCCGCCTCCACCAATCATCAACACATCGGGCGGTGACTTGGTGTGCGCGCGATACTCGGCGATCTCGGCATAAATCTTTTCATAGCCATAGATGAGCGTGGTGGGATTGGTCAGCGAGACGTAACTGTGGACGAGATGATCGAGCACCAGTTGCCGAATCGGTTCGCCGCCCACATTATCATCATACACCTTGATGCAATAGTAATTCGTCTCGCGCGCACACGGACCTTTGTTCCATCCCTGCCGTACTGCGAGTGTCGCCACACCCGCGACGACGATGAGCGCGAGCACGAACGTTTGCCAGCGCGCCCCCAGGAGAAACACAATGCCGAGCGCGCTCAGCAATAGCGCGACGGCAATGACAATCGTGTACGTGCCGAACCACGAAATCAACACAAAGCCGGTCGCGAACGTCCCCACGATGCTTCCCAGCGCACCAGCCGCGTAAATCTTGCCAACGGTGCTTCCCGTCGTTGCTAAATCGCTCACCGCGAGTTTGGCAACAATCGGCGAGATCATTCCCAGAATCGTACACGGCACAAAGAACATCGCCGTAGTGAGCGCCAGAATTTCAACGACGATGGGCCAATCGTTGGGTGTGACGCGTCCAATGCGATCCACCCACAGGACAATGAACGAAGTGAGCGCGGCGAGCAGATACACGCCCCCCAAAAATCGCAACGATGCCCACCGATCCGCGAGACGTCCCCCCAGATAATTCCCCAGCGAGATACCGGCAAGCACCACGCCAATCACACTCGTCCACGTGTACAACGACGAGCCGACGTGGGGGGCAATCATTCGTCCAGCGACCAGTTCCAGAATCATAATGCACGCGCTCGACACAAAGACAATGAGGTTCGGTTGCCATAACCAATTGCGCTGAGATGCCAGAGTCCACTCCTTGTTGCAGAAAATTCATTGCATCCGATTGTAACACTCGTGCGGATTTTTTTCAACTACGCCAGTTTGCGATGCGTTTCCATCTGGAGTAAAATGGAGATATGCAACCCATCCGCACTTTTATCGCCATTGAATTGAACGCCGCCTTGCAACGCGCGCTCGCCGAGATTCAGACGCGCCTGCAACGCGATCCGAGCGCGCGCGCGATTCGCTGGGTCGTACCCGAGAACATCCACATCACGCTGAAATTCCTCGGCGATGTGGAGGCGAGCCACATTCCTGCACTTGAACGCGCGGTGAGGCGTGTCTGTCAGGATTTTGCTCCCTTTACCCTGACGATTGCAGGGGCGGGCGCATTTCCGAACACGCGCAAGCCCAACGTCATCTGGGTTGGCGCGCGAGGACAGGTGGACATCGCCGCGCGCCTTGCCGAACAGATTGACGCGGCGTGTGCCACGCTCGGATTCGCGCGCGAAGTGCGCGCGTTCACGCCCCACCTGACACTGGGACGTGTCAAGCGCGACGCGTCACCCACTGAACGTCAACGCATCGGCGCGCTCATCGAAACGGCACAAATCGGCGACCTGGGGGAATTGCGCGTCGAACGTATCGCGGTGATGAAGAGCGATTTGACTCCCGAGGGGAGTGTGTACACGCGCCTGGCAGAGTGCGCGTTGATGATGAAGGACGGAGGATGAATGGCACGACGTCAATCGCCAATCTCGAAACGCTCCCCTCTCATCTCCGTCATCGGCGCGCGCCAGTGCGATACGGAAACGTACGCACTCGCCGAGCAGGTCGGTTATGAACTGGCACGGCGCGGTGCCATCGTCGTGTGCGGTGGTCTGGGTGGCGTGATGCAAGCCGCGTGCCAGGGGGCGAAACGCGCGGGTGGTTTGACCATCGGCATTCTGCCCGGCAAAACGCCCCGCGAGGCGAATCCGTACGTAGACTTGCCGATTGTCACCGGTCTGGGCGAAGCGCGCAACAGCATCGTTGTCCGCATGGCGCGCGCGGTGATCGCGGTCGGCGGGGAATATGGCACGCTGAGCGAGATTGCGTTTGCACTCAAGTTTGGCATCCCCGTCATCGGTTTGCACACCTGGCAATTGACGCGCGGCAAGCGACGCGCGCGCATTCTCGTCGCGCGCGATGCACAACACGCGGTTGAATTGGCATTGAAGTTTAGGTGATTGGAGGGAGGGGGACGATGTTGTTCAATGACCGCACGGACGCGGGCAAGCAACTGGCAGCGCGTTTGCGCTTTTTGCAGGGTCAACCGAACGTCGTAGTGCTGGGGATTCCACGCGGCGGCGTCGTGGTCGCGGCAGAGATCGCGCGCGCACTGAACGCGCCGCTCGATGTATTTCTCGCGCACAAACTGGGTGCGCCGTTCAATCCCGAACTTGCCATCGGCGCCATCACGAGTACAGGCGAAGTGCTACTCGACGACCTGCTCATCGCCGAGTTGCGCCTGTCGCATAAAGACATCGAGCGCGAAATCGAGCATCAACGCCAGGAGATCGCGCGCCGCGTGGCAGTGTTCCGCAAAAATCGCCCTCCTCTCGATGTGCAAAACAAAACCGTCGTCATCGTGGACGACGGCGTAGCCACCGGTTCGACGATGCTGGCGGCGTTGCGCGCGCTACGTCAGGCGCAACCCGCGCGCTTGATTCTGGCGATTCCTGTCGGACCGCCCGATACGATTCAACGTCTGGAAAAGGAATGCGACCAGGTGGTGGTGTTAGCCATGCCCGAACCTTTCTGGGCAGTCGGACGATTCTACACGCACTTTGGGCAGACAAGCGATGAAGAGGTCATCGCCTTGCTCGCGGAACAAGCATCATCAACTCGACGCCACCCGGCGTAAACGATAGAAACACAACAGGGTGCTCCCGTACTTGCGCTGATCGAACAATTCGAGTTGGGTCAGCGCAAGTTCTTTGTACTCCCTGGGATGTATCTGCACCACAACGATACCGTGTTCCGATAGCCACGCGCCCTGATCAAGGAGCTGAAGCGTCTCTGCCCACAAACCTTTGTATTGCGGCGGCGCGACGTAAATCACATCGTACGGCTCAGGCTGGGCGCGAAGAAATTTGAACACATCCCGTCGCACCACGCGCGCGCGTTCCGCCAGATGCGTCGCGTGCAGATTCGCGTGAATCGCGTTCAGCGCGGCACGATTCACTTCAACGAAGGTGGCAGCACGCGCCCCGCGCGACAGGGCTTCGATGCCAACGCTGCCCGCGCCGGCAAACAAATCGAGCACGTTCGCCTCGACGATGCGTGCTCCCAGAAGGTTAAAAAGACTTTCTTTGACGCGATCCGTAATCGGTCGCGTGGCAGGACCGGCGGCTTTTAACGGTCGCCCCTTAGCACTCCCCGAAATCACTCGCATAGTCAATGCGATTGTCGCGCGAATCAGCGGGATTGTCAAACCCGTCGAGCGTTTTTCAATCGCACCAAATTGGTGTATAATGTAAACAAAACTCGTTGTGGAGTGGTCGAATGGCGGAACGACCGATTCGGGTGCTCGTAGCCAAACCGGGTCTGGATGGACACGATCGCGGCGCCAAAGTCGTCGCGCGCGCGCTGCGCGATGCCGGGATGGAAGTGATTTACACTGGCATTCGTCAGACACCAGAGATGATTGCCGAAGCCGCGTTGCAAGAAGACGTGGATGTGGTGGGACTTTCGATTTTGTCCGGCGCGCATCGCGAACTCTTCCCGCGCATCGTCGAGCAACTCAAACAACGTCAACTCGACGATGTGGTGCTGGTGTGCGGTGGCATCATTCCCGATGATGACATTCCTCTCATCAAGCAGATGGGTTTTGCCGGCGTGTTCGGTCCCGGTACCTCGACGCAAGAGATTGCCGCGTTCATCCGCGACCAAGTAGCTAAAAAGCGTGGAGCGCGCGCAGAGTGAATGCGGACTGGATCGAACAGGTGCGCGCAGGCAACCCGCGCGCGGTGGCGCGCGCCATCAGCGCCATCGAACGTGGCGGCGAAGAGGCGCGTCACATCATCGCCGCGATCTTTCGTTTTACGGGACGCGCGCACATTATCGGGGTGACGGGGGCACCGGGCACCGGCAAAAGTACGCTCGTTAACGAAATCGCCAAACAGTATCGCCGACGCGGACAACGCGTCGGTATTGTTGCGGTGGATCCGACCAGTCCGTTCAGCGGCGGCGCGTTGCTGGGTGATCGGCTGCGGATGCAGGATTTAGCCGGCGATGCCGGCGTGTTCATTCGTTCGATGGCGACGCGCGGTTCGCTGGGTGGGCTGGCAGCAGCGACGGCAGACGCGGTCAAGGTGCTCGATGCGGCTGGGTTCGAGATCGTTTTGATCGAAACAGTGGGCGCCGGGCAAAACGAAGTGGACATTGCGCGCAACGCGCACACGACGCTCGTCGTTGAAGCGCCGGGAATGGGCGATGACATTCAGGCAATCAAAGCCGGCATCATGGAGATTGCCGACGTGCTCATCGTCAACAAAGCCGACCATGAGGAGGTGGGAGCAACAGTCGCCGCGCTGGAAATGAATTTGAATCTCAAACCCAAGACCGAAAACGAGTGGCGCCCGCCAGTGCTCAAAACGATTGCCACCACCGGTCAAGGAGTGGCGGAAGTTGTTGAGTGGATTGGAAAACATCGCGCGTATCTGCAAGCCCATCACTTGATCCACGCGCGCGAGCGCGCGCGGGCGCGCGCGGAACTGGAACGGATCGTGCAGCATGAGTTGATGGCGCGCCTCTTGCGCGGCGTGAACGGCACCAAATTCGACGCGCTGGTCGAGCAAATCGTCGCGCGCGAGACGGATGTGTACGCGGCAGCGGAGCAGTTAATGGGATGAAAACCACGCGCTATTTTGAGCAAGAGATTCTTCCGCAAGAGACCCTACCTCAAACGCGAATGGGGCGAAAAGGCACTGAGGTAACCTGAGCGACGCGAAGATTGAGATTCCGGTGGGAGCGGCAAAGTGAAGTTCAAATTGGATAAAAATTTTGGAACGCGTACTTCCAACGAGGAACAGTTACGCTAGTTTGTCATCCGCAGAGGTTTGAAAATTCGGGGTATTCATAGAGGAAGGACAATGATTGATTGTCCGTCCTTCGCTGGTTAGCGTTTGGCGTATTTTCAGAGAGACCTATGAGTGCACGGGATCGCGCGACTGAAATCGAACAACTTTTCCAACAAGCCGAACAAGCCGTACAAGCCGAAGATTGGGACACGGCAATCGCGCGGTATCGCCAGGTGCTCGAATTCGATCGCGCTTATCACGGCGCGGAAGCCAAATTGCAATGGGCGTTGCGGATGAAAGAGATTGCCGCACTGTACCAACAAGGCAAGGAGCATCTTGCCGCGCACCGTTACGCCGATGCGCTCGCCGCGCTCCGCCAGGCACGCTTGTTGTATGCTGGGCATTATAAGGATACCGATCAACTTATTGTGGAGGCGCAAAGAGCACTCCAGCAAAGTCAGTGGCAAGCGCGCGCCGTCGCGCAGAAAAAAGGTTGCCTGGTGACGAGTATGCTGATGCTCGTCATCACGATAGCGATACTTGGGCTGGTGGCATGCGTCACCACGCCCAGTGGTGGCAGCGCGGCACAGCGCGCGCCATCTCAAAGGAGTGAAATGTACAAATCTGCCCCGGCGATGACGATTGATGTGAACAAATCGTACATTGCTACAATCAAAACCGCCAAAGGCGACATCGTTGCGGAACTGTATCCCAGAGACGCGCCGCAGCATGTCAACAATTTTGTGTTTCTGGCGCGCGAGGGATTTTACAACAACCTGACGTTTCACCGCGTTGTGCCCGGCTTTGTGATTCAGGGCGGCGATCCGCTGGATACGGGAACAGGCGGACCGGGCTATGGCATTCCGCCGGAAATCAAAGGCAAACACACTAAAGGCGCGCTCGCGATGGCGCGTCGCGCCGGCCCCGCGCAAACCACACCCAGTAGTGGCAGTCAGTTTTACATCACGCTGGCACCCCAGCCTCATCTCGACGGTGAGTACACCGTCTTTGGTCAGGTGATTCGCGGGATGGATGTGGTGGAGAAAATCGCTGTAGGCGATGTGATTCAAACAATCACAATCGAAGAAAAATAAAGCGTACCCAAATCACCTCACGAGACGCACAAGGAGAAGCCACAATGGCAAAAATGTTTGGCGAGATGGCAATCTTCAGTGGACGGAGCAACCGCCCCTTAGCCGAAGCCATTTGTCGTCATCTGGACATTTGTTTGTCCGAAGCCGACATCTTTGATTTTCCCAACGAAAATATCTTTGTGCAACTGCGGTGTAGCGTGCGCGGGCAAGATGTGTTCTTTGTGCAAAGCCTGTCATCGCCGGTCAATCGCAACATCGTTGAGATGCTGATTATGATTGATGCTCTCAAGCGCGCATCGGCAGGACGGATTACGGCAGTGTTGCCCTTCTACGCCTACGGACGCAGCGACAAGAAGGATCAACCGCGCGTGCCGATCACCGCGCGCTTGCTTGCGGATTTGATCGTGGCTGCCGGCGCCGATCGGTATATGACGATTGATTTGCACGCGGGGCAGATTCAAGGATTCTTCAGCATCCCCGGCGATGAATTTTCCGCGTTCCCGATTCTCAGCGACTATCTCGTGGAAAAAAATATTCCGAACGCCGTCGTGGTTGCTGCCGACCTGGGCTTTGCTAAAAAAGCGCGCAACTTTGCGCGTCGCCTGAATGTGCCGCTTGCCTTTGTCGAAAAGCGTCGCATCGGTAACGATCCGCATGCGCAAGCGATTACCCTCATCGGCGATGTGCAAGACAAGAACGCGATCATCGTGGATGACGAGGTAGATACTGGCGGCACACTCATCGAAGCGGTCGAGTTGTTGCGGCGGCATGGCGTGCGCCAGATTTTTTCCGTGTGCACGCACGCGACTCTGTCACCGCCGGCGGTCGAACGTTTGCGCGCCATGCCGATTGAAGAATTCATTTGCACTGATACCGTCCCGCTCCCACCGGAAAAACGTCTGCCCAATTTCAAAATCCTCTCCGTCGCGCCTCTGCTCGCCGAGACGATTATTCGCACGCACGAAGGGCGGAGTGTGGGCGAGTATTTGCACGATACGCAGTAGAAATTGCCGATTTTCGATTGGTGATTTTTGACTCAAGAATCATCAATCGAAAATTGCAAATCGGAAATCGAAAATCAAGACATGCTCAAAACCCTATACACTCGCCTCACCGGCGATCCGAACGAAAGAGAACTCAATCGCCTCAAACCGATTGTCGCAGAAATCAACGCGCTAGAACCGCAAATCCAGAAACTCACCGACGCGCAACTGCGCGCGAAAACCGATGAATTCAAGGCGCGCTTGAACGACGCACTGCGCGAACCGCGCGCACGCGTGAACGAACTGCGCGAACAATTCGCCAGCGCCGATACCGAGACGCGCCGCGTGCTGGAAGATGAACTCAAGCAAGCCGAAAAAGAATTGCTCAACGCAGAACGCGCCGCGCTCGATGCGATTTTGCCCGAAGCGTTTGCCTGCGTGCGCGAAGCCAGCATCCGCACGATTGGCTTGCGCCACTTTGACGTGCAACTCATCGGTGGCATTGTATTGCACGAAGGCAAAATCGCTGAAATGAAAACGGGCGAAGGCAAGACCCTCGTCGCGACGCTGCCGCTGTACCTGAACGCGCTCCTGGGACGCGGCGTGCACCTCGTCACCGTCAACGATTACCTCGCGCGACGCGATACCCAATGGATGGGTCCCATCTACCACGCGCTCGGTTTGAGTGTGGCGGCATTGCAACAGGGCGATGAACACAAAGCCCTGATGTTCGATCCCACCTTTCAGGCGCCCACGCGCGAGATGAATTTCCTGCGTGTGTGCGACCGCCACGACGCCTATCGCGCCGACATCACCTACGGCACCAACAGCGAATTCGGTTTTGATTATCTGCGCGACAATATGGCATGGCGACTCGAAGACCGCGTGCAACGCGAGTTGTACTATGCCATCGTGGACGAAGTGGACAACATCCTGATTGACGAAGCACGCACACCACTCATCATTTCGGGTCCCGCTGGCGAAGCATCGGAAGAATACTATCGCCTTGCCGATATCGTCCGCAAACTCTCACCTGACCATTACACGATTGACCAGCGCACACGCACCATCACGCTGACCGAAGCCGGCTACGATCGCGTGGAAGAATTGCTGGGACAACCGCTCACCAATCCCGATCGTCCCGAAGAACTGGATCCCCAGCAAGCCAAGTTGATGCATCACCTCGAAGCCGCGCTCAAAGCCGAGTATCTCTTCAAGCGCGACAAGGATTACATCGTCCGCAAGGGTCAGGTCATCATCGTGGACGAATTCACGGGACGCCTGATGCCCGGGCGACGCTGGTCGGACGGGTTACATCAAGCCGTCGAAGCGAAAGAAGGCGTGCCGATTCAACCCGAATCGGTGACGTACGCGACCATCACGCTGCAAAACTATTTCCGCCTCTACAAAAAACTCGCGGGGATGACCGGTACCGCCAAGACCGAAGAGGACGAACTTTACAAAGTGTACGGCTTGAACGTTGTCGTCATTCCAACGAACAAGCCGATGATTCGCGTGGACCAACCCGATCTGGTCTATCGCAACGAAGAAGCCAAATGGCGCGCGGTGACAATCGAAGTCGCGCAAACCTACGCGCGCGGTCAACCGCTGTTGCTCGGCACGACCTCGGTGGAACAATCCGAACGCTTGAGCAAACGCTTTACCGCTGATAAACTCGATTTGTTCGCGCGCGCGCGACTTTTGCAAAGTGCTATCGAGACGCGCGATGATTTGAGCGACAAACAACGCGCCACGCTCAAACTGATGCTGTCGCGCTCGCTCGACGATCTGCCAGAAAATCACGAAGAAGCGCTGTCCTCGCGCTTGTTCCACGATTACGATCTGGACGCAGTCATCAACGCGACGCGCAAAATGTCCGCGCGCGATCTCTTGCGCGCCAAGCAACAAATCGGTAAACGCGGCGCGGCGCAAAAACTGAGCGACCGCGAACTCAAGGAACTCGAAACGCTCCACGAGCGCGACCTGCGCTTTGCCGCGCGACTCGAAGAGCGCGGCTTGCGCCTTGATGGAGCGCGCGCGTTGTGCGACGAAATCGTCGCACACCCCGACGATCTCGCCAAAATCGCGGCGCGCTTTGGTGTGCCGCTTGAACTCGCGTTCGAGGTGTACAACGATTTGCGCCTCTCACGCGACGAACTCAACAACGTCAATCGCGCGCTCATTGATTCGCTGGGCGATGTAGACGCGGTGCGCACGGAGCATCGGGTGCGCGCGTCTGATATGGACACCATCGTCAAACGTTTGTCCTTGCGCGGCGAGGATGTAGCGCGTCTGGCGAAGAAACTCGGTGTCAACGCTGACCCGCTCGCGCCAGAGAACGCGGACGCGACGCGCGAAATTTTCGGCATCGAAAGTCTCGACGCCATCGCGAAAATTTTGCGCGAGGGGATTCCGCACTCGGTTTTGAACGCGAAGGAACACGAAAAAGAAGCGAGCATCATCGCGCGCGCGGGCGAATTGCATGCCGTTACTCTCGCGACGAATATGGCGGGTCGCGGTGTGGACATCAAACTCGGTGGTGAACTGCGCGAGGAAACGCTCAACGAAATCGGGCGCATCTTACGACGGCACGGTGTTGATCCGTACAACCTGACCTTCGATCAAATCGCCGAGGCACTCGCCAAAATTCCGCCGCAGGATTACGAACTCGACAAAGAACACGTCGAACGCTTTCAACGTTATATGTTCGAGCGCGCCAAAGTGCGCGAACTCGGCGGCTTGCGCGTCATCGGCACAGAACGCCACGAAGCGCGTCGCATTGACAATCAGTTGCGCGGTCGTTCCGGTCGTCAGGGCGATCCTGGCTCATCGCGCTTTTACGTTTCACTCGAAGATGAAATTATGCGACGGATGGGCGGCAAAGGCTTGATGGATCGCGTCTGGGTCGAAGACATTCCCATCGAACACGATTGGGTCACCAAAGCAATCGAGCAGGCGCAAATCAAAATGGAAAGCTACAACTTTGACATCCGCAAGCACCTGCTCGAGTACGACGACGTGCTGAACAAACAGCGCGAAATCATCTACGGTCAGCGCTATCGCATTCTCACCAAAGCCGATTTACGCGACGATGTGCGCAGCTGGTTCGAGGAAGAAATCGCGCGCCTCCTCGCGGAGAATGCCAGAGACGCGGACTATGCTGAGGCACGCTTGCTGACTCATCTCGACGCGTTGATGCCCGGCTTTGCCCGCGCCGAAAATGATTTGTGGCCCCCCTACTCGCTCGCGCTCGTCCTGCGCGCGCTGGGTGAATCGCCCGACGCGCAAAAAATTCTGGACGCCGCGCAACGCGCGATGGAACTGCATCGCGATTTTCTCGTTCAGGTCATTGTGCCCGAAGTGGTCAATCAGTTTGAAGCCGAGTATCGTGCCAAGTGGGACGAGTTGGAAGACCTTGCCAAAAACACACTCACCACGTTGCGTCAGGAAGCCGAAGAGCAACAGCGCGCGCTCGATGCACGCGTCGCGACGCAAAGCATCAGCCAGGCAATTGGAATGCCTCTCGATGTGCGCATCGAACGCGGGATGGAATTGAGCGAGCGCGCGATTCTCGACGCGGCGCGTCGGGCGTTCGATGTGCGCGTGGTGGATCAAATCGCGCGGCGCGTCGCCAAGCGCGCGAATCAGGCGTTTGAGTTTCGCTGGGAGCCGAACGGTACGTTGAACTTTGATAGTCTGCGCGCGGAACTGGCTGCCGCTGTCGAGCAAGCGTACACTCAGCAAGCAAACAAATACCTCGCCGAGATCGAGCGCGAAATCGGTGAACGCATCAAATCGGCAGAAGACCTCCAGGGGACGCGCCTCGCGTTTCACTTGTTTATGCTGTCGCACACGCGGCAAACGCTGTTCGATGCGCGAACGCATCGGCGACTGGAGGTGTTGGTGCCCCGCTTTCCCTGGGTGCATCTCGCAGCAACGTATGTGCCGCGCGATCGGACTCGATTGCGCGATGAGATTGTAGAGTACTGGAACCAATCGCTCGATCAATTGGTGCCTTTGCGCGGCGGTGTAGAAGCGTTCAACGACCTGTTGCGCGAGTTGATGCTCAGTGTCGTCTCGATGCAGTGGGTGGATTATCTCACGGCGATTGAGGCACTGCGCGAAGGCATCGGCTTGCAAGCGTTTGGACAGCGCGACCCACTCGTTGAATACAAACGTCGCGCGTTCGAAATGTTCCAGGACCTGTACGCGCGCATTCGTTCGCAGGTGGTCACCTACCTGTTCACCTACCAGTATCGCGGCTTGACACGCCTGGAGAGTTCCGCGCGCGATCGCGAAGCGCGGCAAGCCATCGCAGCAGCGACGATGAGTGGCGCGAGGCAGGAAGCAGTAGGTAGTCGGCAGGAGGCAGGAAGCAGGAAGCTGGAAGCAATAGGCAGGAGGCAGGAGGCAGGAGGCAGTCAGAGGTCGGCTGTCGTTGAACGCAAGCCGGTGAGCGCGCCAGTCGGACAAAAACTTGGACGCAACGATCCGTGCTGGTGTGGCAGTGGCAAAAAGTACAAGAATTGTCATATGCCGAAAGAAGGGCGTTAGGCGATTCGTTGGAATTCGGTGTTCAGTATTCAGTGGTCAGTATTCAGTGTTCAGTAGTCGGTGGTCAGGGTGAAGAATTTGCATGCCACTCAATTCTGTGTTACAATTTTTGCAAGGTGAAAGTCACCGTATAGGAAAGGAGTTAAGATGTTTGGGTTACAACCGACCCATCTCATTATCATTCTCATTGTCGCGTTGTTGATCTTTGGACCTTCCAAACTGCCAGAGATCGGCAAAGCCCTGGGCAAGACGATTCGTGAATTTCAAACTGGCATCAAAGAGGCAACCCAGGGATTCACCGAAGAGGTTCAGAGTACCGCCGCTCCAACCGAAACCAAACCCGCTTGTAAATCGTGTGGTAAACCCATTCCCGCCGGCGCCAAGTTCTGTCCTGAGTGCGGCGCACAGCAAACGTAATCGCGCTGGCGGCATGTCTGGGTGACATACGTGACGTAAAGACACTGCAAAATGGTAACTACTCACCCTGGGTCATTGCGAGGAGGCGTTCTGTGCCGACGAAGCAATCTCCACACTGCGAAGTTGGGGATTGCTTCGCAAAAAACGCTCGCAATGACAGGGTGGCTGAGTAGATACGCAAAATGTTTGGTTTACAACCGCAAGACCTGTTGATTATCTTAATTGTCGCGTTGTTGATCTTTGGTCCTTCCAGACTACCAGAGATCGGCAAAGCCCTGGGGAAAACGATTCGCGAGTTTCAGGCTGGCATCAAAGCCACCCCAGAAGCCCAAGGTACCGCTATCGCGACTAAACCCCAGTCTGCGTGCAAGGCGTGTGGTAAGCCGATTCTCACTACCGCTAAATTCTGCACCGAGTGCGGTGCACCACAAACATAAGCCTCTGCCTCTGGCATGGTACGTATCGTCATCCGGGGGGTGCCGAGTTTCTGGCATCCCTTCTGTTTAGTGTTTTTGGCAGGATTCGTATGTCGAACGAAAAAGTTATGGATGTATTCGGTCACCTTGAAGAATTACGCAGTCGCCTCATCATTTCCCTCATCGCGATTCTGGTGACCACAACGCTGGCTTATATTTTCTCTGATACGATTTTGAACATCTTGCGCGCGCCGGCAGGGAATATGACGCTCAAAGCCTTCAGCCCGCTGGATGGGTTTATGATTCGCTTTCGCGTCGCGCTGTATGGCGGCATTTTCCTGGCTGCCCCGGTGTGGATTTTCCAACTGATGCGCTATATCGAACCCGCACTCTATCCCCACGAGAAACGTTACGTCATCCCTGCTGTCATTGCAATGGTCGTGCTGTTTTTGACGGGCAATGTCTTTGGCTATTTGATTTTGTTAAACATGTTTGGGCCTCTCACCGGAATGTTCGGCGTGCCCGGTGAAAGTCCCATCGAGTATTTCTCAGCGGCGGATCCGTACATCGCCTTTGTGGTCTATTTTTTGCTCGCCACCGGTTTGGGCTTTGAATTGCCCATTGTGTTGTTCGTCTTAATCAAGCTGGGAATCGTCTCACCGGAATTTTTACGCAAGCAACGCAAGATTGCCTGGTTCATCATTTTTGTCCTCGCAGAACTGATTACGCCTGTTTCCGATCCAATCGTCGCGCCCACCCTGGTGATGATTCCGATGATTGTGCTATTCGAGGGCGCCCTCTTCCTCGCCCGACACGCTGTCCCCAAACGTGCACCTTCCACGACCCCAGAACAAAAAACCGTGTGACTCAAAAACCAGGTTTTCTGGCGAGACCTGGTTTTTTCCGTTTGACACTGCCTCTGAAAAGGAGTAGAATCACAGGCAAAGAAAAGAATGACTGCAGGACGATGCTGTCTAAATGCCCTACCCTGACATGGTTCGAGGGTACGGGTATTTTTTATGGGCAAAAGTGGTATGAGAAACTCTAGTGGTTCTAGTATGTCAAGCGGAGAAGAGAAACCGTCAAATGGGCACTCCGCCGTACGCAAGATCAATCCCGACTTGGTGATTAGTGAGATCAAGCACGGCGCGCGTCCCGGCGATACGTATGTGCGCTTGCATCGCGCCCACGCGCGCGCGTTTCGCAAGGTAGGACCCGGGCACTTTGTCGCGATGCCCGCGTCGAATGTGCCAGCAACGACGTTTGAGCGCGTCTATCGCGCGATCAAACGCGTGCTGGTGGGACGCCCCCTGGAGACAGCGGAAGAAGTTCACGAACGACTGACCAAAGTCAAAGGTCTCGCCGTGTTCGGTTCGGATGCCATCTCCTCCAGCGCGTACGCGACCGAGGCGACGCTGATGATTTTGATGGTAGCGGGCAATCAAGCACTGGGCATCACATTTTACACGTCAATCGCTGTAGCCATTATGTTCGCGATCATCGCGTTTTCGTATCGGCAAACGATTTATGCGTATCCGCAAGGAGGTGGCTCGTATCGCGTCAGTCGCGAAAATCTGGGCACCCTGGCAGGGCTTGTCGCTGCCGCAGCTCTGCTGATTGACTATGTGCTTACCGTTGCCGTCTCGATTGCGGCAGGGTCGGCAGCAGTCCTCTCAGCGTTCATTGCCTCGGGCTATGGCGAGCAAATCGGGATGCTGGATCGCACGTTGCCGCACCCGTTCAATCTCAATGTGCTCGTGAGTTTATTTTTTATCGGCTTGATCACTCTGGGAAACCTGCGCGGCATTCGCGAATCGGGCACTATCTTTGCCATTCCCACTTATCTCTTCATCGCAAGTCTGAGCACGGTGCTCCTGGTGGGTTTGTTCAAGGCGTTTACCGGCACGCTTTACCCGCCTGAACCACCACCGATTTTGCCGGTGACCGAACCGCTGGGAGTGTGGCTCATTCTGCGCGCGTTCAGCGCGGGCGCGGTCGCGATGAGTGGCACCGAAGCCATTGCCGATGGAGTGCCTGCCTTTCAACCACCCGAGTCGAAAAACGCGGCAATCACACTGACGGCGATGGCACTTCTGCTGGGTTCGTTCTTCCTGGGTGTTTCATTTCTCGCGACGCGAATGGGACTTGTACCTGGTGAGGAAACCATCATTTCACAGGTTGCGCGCGCCGCCCTGGGAACGTCTTTGCCCTACTATGTTTTTCAGATTGCGACGATGGGGATTCTGGTGATTGCCGCGAATACGGCGTTTGCCGATTTTCCGCGCCTTGCCTCGATTCTGGCGCGCGATAATTTTATGCCGCACCAGTTTTTGTATCGTGGCGATCGGCTGGCATTCTCGACAGGCATTATCGCATTAGGCAGCATCGCCGCACTGCTGGTGACGGTGTTTGCTGGTCGAGTGGATAGTCTGATTCACCTCTACGCGGTCGGCGTGTTTCTCGCCTTCACGCTGTCGAATACCGGAATGGTCGTGCGCTGGCAAAAGATACGCGGCGCGCACTGGCAAACGAGTCGTCTCATCAACGGAACAGGGGCAGTGCTATCCGCCATTACCCTGTTGATCATCGCGACGACGAAATTCACGCTGGGAGCATGGATCGTCATTGTGCTCATCCCGATTATCGTATCCTTCTTTCACCTGGTGCATACTCACTACACGCGCGTTGCCGAACAGTTACGTATCCTGCCTGACCAGCTGCCGCCCCAACGCATCGAGCAATTGGTGATTGTGCCGATTGATGACGTGAATTACGCCTCGTTACGTGCGATGGCATTCGCACGCACCATTTGCTCCGATGTGGTGGTATTGCACATCGCGCTCAATGCCGAGCACGCCGAAAAGGTACGACAAAAGATGAAACTGTACGCGCCCGACCTGAAACTCATCCTGGTTGATTCTCCGCTGCGCGCGTTCGTGCGCCCTCTGGTGAGTTATGTGGATGCGGTACACAGCCAGTATCCCGATGCGTTTGTCACGATTGTGCTCCCTGAATTCATCACCGCGCACTGGTGGGAACAGTTCTTGCATAATCGCACCGCGGCGCGCTTGCAACGTGAATTCGAAAAGCATCCCAACGTGGCTGTCGTGTTGGTGCCGTACTTGCTGGAAAAGTAAAGGGGCGAGTCAGTGACTCGCCCCTTTGCCTACTTGAGGGCTGCGATGATTGTCCGACAAAATGCCGGCAAGTCGGTGGGAACGCGCGAGGTGATGAGATTGCCATCCTGCACCACTTCGGCGTCTACATAGTGCGCGCCCGCGTTGATGAGATCGTCCTTGATGGCGGGTACACACGTGGCGCGTTTGCCGCGCACGATGCCGGCGGAAATGCCCACCCAGCCGGCGTGACAAATCATCGCCACAATGCCGCCGCGTTCAAATACGCCGCGCACGAGATCAAGCATCGGTTTGTGGCGACGCATCAGATCGGGCGCGTAGCCGCCAGGGACAATCACCGCGTCGAAATCGTCAGGCGTGACGGCATCGGCAGCAACATCCACTTTGACCGGATAGCCGTGTTTGCTTTGATACTCGGTCACGCCAGCCATTCCGACGACGCGCACCTCCGCGCCCGCCTCGCGGAAACGCAACAGCGGATACCACAATTCCAATTCTTGATAATTGTTCTCCGCGAGAATAGCAATACGCTTGCCCTGTAGTTCCATCGGTTACCTCCTCGTCAAATGTGCCAAATATGCCAAACGTACCAAATCGCCTAATCACCCAATCACCTAATCACCCAACCTCCCTTCAATGCCGAAAATAGCCACGCTGCAAAGAACGCGCCTCGTCAATCGTGATGAAGGCATTGGCATCCACCTGCTCGGCAATCTCACGCACATGCTGCGCGTGGCGTCGCGCAACGACACAGTTGACGACAGTGAGCAAGCCATCTTTGCCGCGCGCGGTGAACTCTGTGACCGCGTGCCCGGCGGCGCGCAGCGCGTCGGCAATTGCTTTGCCGCGTGGCGAGTAGATGCGCACGTACGAGTAGCCGAGCGCGAGGCGCTCCTCTGCCAGCATTCCGACAATGACGCCGCTTCCAAAGCCGAGCGCATAGCCCGCGACGGTAAAGACATTGAGCGGACCGCTCAGCACCGCGCTGACCGCGAGGATGAACACGGTCGCTTGAAGCGTGCCAATCAAACCCGCGAGCAATTTACGCCCGCGCATCACAAAGAGCATTCGCAGCGTGTCGAGTGACATATCGGTAAGACGCATCGCGAAAACGAACAAGCCTGCGAGAACCAGTTCCATCGTTTGTTCCTTTCGTTATTACCAACTATTTGAGAACGAGCGGCAAATAGTTTTTGAATGTACTTGGAGCACCGGAGAAATTCGCTATGACATTCTTGTTGCTGTTCATCACGATTGTCGTTGGATTGTCACTCCCCGACGCATCGCCGCTCCAATTCAAAAACGTTCTCCCGACACTGGGATTGGCTGTCAACGTGACCGACGTGCCTGAGGTGTACTGTGCTCCACAGTTGGGTGATGGATTCACCGAAACCGTACCACTGCCACTGGGATTGACACTCGTGGTCAGCGTGTAGCATATAGTTGCGCCATTGTACACCACGTAACTCGCGCTGTAACCGATATTCGACACGCCGCGCGCGATACGCATGTATCCACTCTCGCCCCAGCCCGTACCCCACGAGTTACGCAAGATCCACGTATTCTCCGCGTCATTCCAGCCCACCAGACTGACTGCGTGATTGATGCTATCGTTGCAGTACGAACTTTCGTTCGTCGAATAGATACCGCCACGATAACTCTGAAACACTGGACCCGCGCACACAGCAACACTGACCGGACCGTAATTGTAAATCGCGTTCTTGATCGCATCCACCGATGGAATTGTCCAGGGACTCTCCACGTAGAACCAATTGTTCAGCCGATATGGACGCGCGTACGGTGCGTCGCATGGTACTTTGTATGCCTTGTAGGGGAAGGTGGATTCATACACTGCACCGGGATTTGGGTCGTTAGGGATGGTCTTCCATTGATGATAATCGTGTGCCCACCAACCACCAAGGTCGCAGTCCCAACCCTCCGTGTTGCACGAGAGGAGGAACTGTTCCGAGAGATCACTCAATAGATTGTCCTTGATGTAGATATTTCCCTCGAACGCGGCAACGGTTGAGAACGCCCAACAACTGCCACAGCTCCCCTGATCACGAATCGGCGTCAGTTTGGGCGCGCCGAGATAATTATCGCTCGTCGCCCAGTTGAAGGTGGCGGGCAAATCGGCAACGCGTTCCGGCGCGCGCACCGGCAAATTCAGTGGTGGCGTCTCCACCGGCGCGCTCGGATTGACGATTTCGGCTATCGTTGCAAGACGCGACGCGGTCAGTGTAATCGCGCGCGTCGGCTCAAACGACTCCCACGAGCGCTGATACGCGAGCGTGAGCGACGCATCGCCATCCTGCGCGACATTCAACGCAATCGTCTGGATGGCGGGCGCGCCGGGCAAATTCGCCTTTTGCCGAAACGATGTGGACTCGTTCGCGCGGACACCGTTTGCCGCGCGCACTGCCCACGCGTACCCTGTCGAAGGATTGCTTTCAAGCGCGAGCGAGACTTTCTCGCCGCGCTGCACAGCGCCGTTCAAAGTCAGTATTGCCGGTCCGCCAATGATACCGCCCACCACACTCAAATCATCAAACGCGACGCGCTGGAACTGGGCGAGCGTACCTCTGCCCTCCGCGCGGAAAACAATCTCCGCGCCATCGGCTCTGGGTACGCGAATCGTCTCCAAACGCGTACCGCGCGCCTGCAGACGCGCGGCGAGCGCGGTCTCGCGCGCACGCGCGTCTTGTTCCCTGCCCGGCTGCCGCATTTGCGCGGTAGTGAACGCGGCCTTGATTTCGATTTGCCATGTGGCTTGATCCTCGGTCGCCGCGCCTGCCATAGCCACAGACACCAATGCCAGCAGGCTCACAAGCACAGCGAACCGGAAAATACTACGCCACCGATTCGTAGGGAACATTACCATTCTATCCTTTTGACGTTGTAACAAATCACGATGGACTTTGTGCAGGTGCGAGATCCCGGCTGAGTACACTCAACACTCGCGTCAGCACCTCAATCGCGCGTGCGTACTCGGCTAAATCGAGATGCTCGTTCGGTGTGTGATCCAAAGTGGAATCGCCGGGACCGTACGCGACGATCGGACAGCCCCACACGGGTCCCACGATGTTCATATCCGACGTGCCGGTTTTCAACGTGAATGCCGGCTTGCCGCCCACCTCGCGAATCGCGCCAAGGAACGCGCGCACGAGCGCGTTGTGCTTGTCCGCGCGAAACGCCTCTTCTTCCGACGAAAACGCAATGCGCGCGCCATCAGCGTACGACGCAATTTTCTCCTCCACTGTGCGAATTGTCAAGCCGAGCGGCACGCGCAGCGCAATGCGCATCACTGCGCGATCCGTAAAGCCGTCGTCGTTGGAATTGAGCGCGCGCAACGACGCATCGAGCTGGTCAAAGACGCGCGGCTTGTCGCGATTGTATTCGGCGGCGAACGCGGCGACGCGATTCCAGAACGTGACCGCGTCTTCGACCGCCGCGCGCGTTCCGCTTGCCGTGTGCGTCATCGCTTTGGCGATTTCATAATCCACCAGCACGCGCCCCTTGTAGCCAAGTGTGATGCGATCCCAGCCACTCGGCTCGCCGATGATGCAAAAGTGTGGTGCGTATTGTGTTAGTGCAAAGCGCGCGCCTTTTGACGTGGAACACTCTTCCTCCACCGCGCCGATGACGACGAAACGCACACCTTCCTGCACTCCGACGCGCGCACACGCGGCGACGAACGTCGCTAGGCAACCTTTGGCATCCACTGCGCCGCGACCGTACAGTTTGCCATCTTCGATGCGCGGCGTGATGTAGCCAGGGAACGTGTCAATGTGCCCTAGCAAAACAATGTCGCGCGCGCCCTCACCGAGAATGCCCACCGCGTTGCCCGCCGCATCTATGAACGCGCGAAAGCCGAGCGCGTGCATCTGCGCGACGAGATACTCGGACGCAGCGCGTTCTTGCGTTGAGGGACTGTAGATTTGGACGAGAGATTCGAGAAGAGTGATAGGATTCACTGTTTTGTCCTACCGTTGTTCCAGCAGGCGCATCAAACGTCCATATGGGACAACCCCTCTCATCCTCCCTGCTCCCTGCTCTCCCCGCAAAGCGGGGAGAGCAGGGAGAGATAGGAGAAGGGGTGTGGGCAGGCGGCTACGCCGCCCGCCTACACTCCCATCCCTTGACTCCCCCTCCCCGTTGGGGCGAAAAATTTTTTCGCCCCTGCGCAACGGGGAAGGGGCAGGGGGGCAACTTCGCGATGGATGGTGTTGGCGGAGTAATATCCTGTTGGGACGAAAAATCTTTCGCTCAAGCGGAAAAAACTTTGGTTACTAAGATTGCGTGCAATTTACCGGCAAGCAGTTCGGTTAAGACGACTCATCCGCAACAATTTCGAACAAATCCGCAAATTCTATGCTGGTACTATGCCACAAATGGCAAGTTATTGCAACGGATTACGCAGATCGGGTGTATTATGATGACGAGCAGCGGCAACAAGCGCAGCACCCAGCCACCGCCACATAAAACCGCGCGGGCGTTACCGGCAGGCGGGTGTTTGTCGTCATAGCAATTCCAAAAATCGGTCTACGTCCATCCGAGCCTGTTTCAGAATGTGCGCCAAGGTGGACCGCTTTACTGGTCGGTGAGCAGGAACAGTAATCTTGAGCAATTCATCACCGACATGTTTCTGAAGTCGAATATGACTGCCCCGCTGACGTACAACGATCCAGCCATCTCGTTGCAATGCTTTGATGATTTGAGTGTAGGGCAGGCTGGGAATCTTACTCACAACACAATCTCCTTTACCCGTGCCCGCTCATCCAACACCCAATCGTCTTCAGTGGGCTCAAGGTAAAGTTCAATGGCTTCTTGAATATTCTTCAGGGCTTCCTCTTCAGTCTCACCCTCGCTAATACAACCAGGTAAGGCAGGGACATAGACGGTGAAACCGCCCTCATCACTGGGTTCAAGTATTACTTTGAAACGCATTGTATCATCTCCTCAACCAAATCAGAAAAAGTGACTCGAAAACGTATATCACTGGCAGGTATCCAGTTTCATGCAAATGCAGAATTGTTGTACCGGAGACTCGTTCATTCTTTCGCCTCCTGTAACACCGCTTCAATCGCCTCCGCTACCACATCCAAATCGCTTTTTTCGATCACGAGCGGCGGCAACAAGCGCAGTACGTTCAAGCCGGCGGGCAATGCCAGCACGCCGCGCTCCATCAATGCCATCAAGTACGGCGTTACTTTTTGCTTCAACTCGACACCGATCATCAAACCGAGTCCGCGCACTTCGCGAATCAACGGCGATTCGATGCGTTGCAAACGCCCGATGATGTACGCGCCAAGTTCTGCCGCGCGCGCCGCGAGATTTTCGCGCTCCATAAAACCGATAGCGGCAAGCGCCGCCGCGCACGCGAGCGGATTCCCGCCAAAGGTCGAACCGTGAATCATCGGCTCTAATTTTTTCACGCGCTCGCCGATCATCACCGCGCCCATCGGCAAGCCGCCCGCAATGGACTTGGCCACGCACACAAAATCGCCTTCCAGCCCATAATGCTCCGATGCAAACATTTTGCCGGTGCGACAAAAGCCGGTTTGCACTTCATCTACGATCAACATCGCGCCGCGTTCGCGGCAGAGGTCTTGCAAGCCGAGCAAAAATTCGCGCGAACCCGGTCGCACACCTCCTTCACCCTGCACCACCTCGACGATGACGCCAGCCGTCTGGTCGGTGATTGCTTCGCGCGCCTTGTCCAGATTGTCGTACGGCACATGCGAAAAATCGGGAACGAGCGGCAGAAAGGGCTCGCGGTATTTGGGCTCCCACGTTGCCGAGAGCGCGCCCATCGTGCGCCCGTGAAAGCCGCGCATAAACGCGACGATACCGGTGCGCCCGGTCGTATAGCGTGCGAGTTTGATCGCGCTCTCGATCGCTTCCGTACCCGAGTTGCAGAGATAAATCCGATTGGCGTGATTCGGCGAAATCTGCACGAGTTTTTCTTCGATGGCGGCGCGCTTGTCGTTGTAAAAAATTTCGGTGAGCGCGATGAGCGTGCGCGCCTGTTCGGCGATGGCTTGAGCCACGAACGGATTTGCGTGTCCGACGTTCGCGGTCCCCTGCCCGCCGACGCAATCAATGTACTCGCGGCCGTTTTCGTCCCAGACGCGCGCGCCCTTGCCGCGCACAATCGCGAGCGGACGTTTGCTCGTTACGCCCGAAGTGTATTTCGATTCGATGTCAATGATGCTCACGCTAACCTCATTTTCGATCGCCGATTTCTGATTTTCGATTTGCCATCATCAATCGAAAATCGGCAATCTAAAATCTGAAATCTGAAATCGCTCGCTGGTGATGTGCCTGCAAACTCTTGAAGCGCAAAGCGCGCTCGCGCATCGCGCGAATGCCGCTCACCGCCGCTGACGCCGCCGACAACGTCGTGAGGAGCGGTACCCCGTGCGCGACCGCCGCGACGCGAATCGCTGCGCCATCCGAAATCGCATGCGGTCCCAGCGGCGTGTTGATGATGAGTTGAATCTCGCCCGCACGAATCAAGTCCACAATGTGCGGCGAACCCTCGCTCACCTTGTTCACCCGCTCGACCGTCAAGCCGATTTTGGTCAACCATTCCGCTGTGCCGCGCGTCGCCAGCAGCCGAAAACCCAACCGCTGCAGATCGCGCGCAATCTTGACAATCGCCCCCTTGTCGAAATCGTTGACGCTGAGAAGCACAGTGCCAGCGAGCGGCA
>Ga0209162_1000714_pt1 | contig 35036 bp, 30 predicted proteins | sample YNPNPMetaG_FD_187121 | JGI IMG/M metagenome (GOLD analysis project Ga0209162, IMG submission 187121) | Anoxygenic and chlorotrophic microbial mat microbial communities from Yellowstone National Park, USA - YNP NP MetaG (SPAdes) (version 2) ...
GTTGCCGACTGAAGTCGCCCGCTCGGGGCCGCAGGCCTTCGGTCGGCCTGCGCCGACCGCTGGTTCCGCGTCGGCGCAGGCCGACGCCCGGCGCCCCAGGCGCCCAGACAGGCCGATTTCCAATCGGTACACGGCGGCAGGCAGCCGGGGGTAGGTAATTACGTTTGAGGAGCAATTCCTTCCTGGACAGGTGGAGGTCTCCGAACCTGCTTGCCTACAGAGCAGTAGGGCTCCAGGGCATCAGGTCGTCAGGGTACAGCGGGAAACGGCTGTGCCTCCCGGATTGGAAAGGAGATCGATGGTCGCCAGGCGGCTATCTATCTCCTTTTTGTCTTGCCTGAATCAGGATGAACGATAAAGGAAGGGGGTGATCGTTTCAATCTGTGATGGAGATCGGTGCTGACACGGGTCATAAACCTGCCCCTTCCGAATTCGGAATTCCGAACTCGGAATTCGGAGGAGAGGGGAAGGGGGTTGGGGGGTAGGGGTGAGGTCGAGTCGAACATTGTTGATCTAAGGAGGTGAGAAGAACGCTATGGAGCTATCGCGCAGAGACTTTCTAAAACTGTCCGGGGCCTCGGTGGGCGGTCTCTTTCTGCCGGCCAGCTTTGCGGCGACGGCCGCGGCGTCCGGTGCGGGGATTTTGTTCCCGTTGCACAAGCCGATCGGCGAAGCGGCGACGATCTGCCCCTATTGCTCCTGTGGCTGTGGCCTGCTGATCGCCACCGGCCCCGACGGGCACATCATCAACTCGGAGGGCGACCCCGACAACCCGACCAACCGGGGCGCGCTCGACCCCAAATCAATCTCGGTGCGCTCCATGTCCCAAAGCCCGCGCCGGCTGCGAAGCCCCTCTACCGGGCGCCGGGCAGCGACAAGTTTCAGGAGGTCGAGTGGGACTGGGCCATTACCGAGGTGGCCAGGCGGATCAAAAAGGTCCGCGACGAGACGTTTGAGCGGACGAACGACAAGGGGGTGACGGTCAATCGCACCCAGGCCATCGCCTTCCTGGGCGGGGCAGCCAACAACAGCGAGGAGTGCTACCTGGCAGCCAAGCTGAGCCGCGCTCTGGGCATCGTCTACCTGGAACACCAGGCCCGGATATGACACTCCTCCACGGTGGCCGGTCTCGGCCCCACGTATGGCCGCGGTGCCATGACCAATCACTGGGTGGACCTCAAAAACGCCGACGTGATCATGATCAACGGGTCCAATGCGGCGGAGAACCACCCGGCCTCGATGACCTGGATCCACAAAGCCCGTGAAGAGCGCAAAGCGCAACTGATCGTCGTGGACCCCCGCTTTACCCGCAGTGCCGCCAAGGCGGACCTGTATGTCCCGATCCGCAGCGGCACCGACATCGCCTTCTACGGCGGCCTGATCAAGTATATCATAGACAACGACCTGTACCACAAAGAATATGTGGCGGTCTATACCAACGCCGCCAACCTGATCCACCCCGATTACAAAGGCCCTGAAGATCTGGAGGGGCTGTTCTCCGGCTTTGCCGAGGGCAAGTACGCCGATCGCAGCACCTGGAGCTATCAGACCGACGCCGATGGCAAGGCGCTGCGCGACGAGACGCTCCAGGACCCGCAATGCGTCTTCCAGATCATGAAGCGGCACTATGCCCGCTACGACCTGGACACGGTGTCGGCCATCACCGGTTGCCCCAAGGACAAGCTGGAAGCGGCCTACAAGTTGTATGCCAGCACCGGCGCGCCGGACCGGGTGGGCACCATCCTGTACGCCATGGGCCAGACGCAGCACACCGTCGGCTCGCAGAATGTGCGGGCGATGGGCATCGTCCAACTGCTGCTGGGCAACATCGGCCGGCCTGGTGGCGGCGTCAACGCTCTGCGCGGCGAGAGCAACGTGCAGGGCTCCACCGACCAGGGCGTGCTGGCCCACCTGCTGCCCGGTTATCTGGCCGTCCCGACCTCGGCCGACACGGACCTGACCAAATATATCGAGAACAAGACCAAGCCGGGGGGCCCCTGGTCGGGCGGTTACTGGAGCAACGGTCCCAAGTTCATCACCAGCCTGCTCAAAGCCTGGTGGGGCGAACACGCCACAGCCGACAACGGCTTTGCCTACGACTATCTGCCCAAGGTCGAGAGCGCGGCCAATCACTACTGGATCGCCCTTTTTGAGGCGATGTACGCCGGCAAGATCAAGGGCTGCTGGATCATGGGCCAGAACCCGGCCGTCGGCGGCCCCAACGCCCGCCTGGAACGCAAGGCGCTGGAGAAGCTGGACTGGCTGGTCGTCCAGGATCTGTTCCAGACCGAGACGGTGGCCTTCTGGCGGGCGCCCGGCGTCAACCCCGCCGACGTCAAGACCGAGGTGTTTGTCCTGCCGGCGGCCGACGCCATGGAAAAGGAGGGCAGTGTTGTCACCAGCGGGCGGCTGATCCAGTGGCGGACCAAAGTGGCCGAAGCGCCCGGCGAGGCGCTGCCCGACCATGACATCCTGGACCGGGTCTACCGCAAACTGAAAGAGCTGTACCAGGCTGATCCAGGCCCCTTCCCGGAGCCGATCCTGCATCTGAACTGGGACTATAGCGGCGGCCCGACCCATCCGCTCGTCGGCGAGCTGATAGACATCACCAAAGTCGCCCGCGAGATGAACGGCTATGCCGTGGAAGACCTGGTGGACGACAAGGGGACCGTGCTGGCCAAGAAGGGCGACCTGTTCAGCACCTTTGCCCGCTTGACGGCCGATGGCAAGACGGCCTGCGGTTGCTGGATCTATGCCGGCTACTATGCGCCCCTGCCCGATGGCGAGGGCAATACCCTGCCGGCTGCCAAACGGCGCGGTCAGAAGGACCCCGGCGGCCTGGGACTGTTCCCCTACTGGGGTTTTGCCTGGCCGGCCAACCGGCGCATCATCTACAACCGCTGCTCGGCCGATCCCAGCGGCAAGCCGTGGCCCGGCGGCCGGGAGTTGATCTGGTGGGACCCCAACGCCGATTCGGGCACCAAAGATGCCGAGGGCAAGCCGATCCTGGGCAAATGGGTGGGCTACGATGTGCCCGACTTTGTGCCGACCAAAGCGCCCGACGCCCCTGGCGGCAAAGATCCGTTTATCATGCGCACCGACGGCAAGGGCGGGCTGTTTGCGGCCATGAATGAAGGGCCGCTGCCGACCCACTATGAACCGGTGGAGTCGCCGGTGGACAACCTCCTCTACCCCAAACAGCCGATCAACCCGGTGGTCAAGGTGTGGAAGACCGATGAAGGCCAGGCTGTGGGCGACAACTGGGGCACGCCCGACAAGTTCCCGATCGTGGCCACCACCTACCGCTTGGTGGAGCACTGGCAGGCAGGCGGCATGTCCCGCTGGCTGGAATGGCTGGCCGAAGCGCAGCCGGACATGTTCATCGAGATGAGCGAGGAACTGGCCCAGGAGAAGGGGATCAAGAACGGCGACATGGTGAAGGTGAGTTCGGCGCGCGGCAGCATCAAGGCGGTGGCCATCGTCACCAAACGCTTCAAGCCGTTCCGTGTAAACGGCAAGACGGTCCACCAGGTGGGCATGCCCTGGCACTTTGGCTGGGGCGGCGGCCAGGGTGAGGAGTATGAGGCTCTGGCCAAAGGCGATGCGGCCAACGACCTGACGCCGCACGTGGGCGATGGCAACACCGCGATCCCGGAATATAAGGCGTTCCTGGTCAATGTGGAGAAAGCATAGGGGGTGCAAAATGGCTGAACGACTGGCTATGTACATTGATACGTCCAAATGTATGGGCTGTCGGGGTTGCCAGGTGGCCTGCAAGCAGTGGAACGACCGCCAGGGGTATGTCCCCGGCGTGCGGGAGACGCACAATGTCGGCACCTACGAAAACCCCCTGAAGCTGGACCCCCAGACCTGGACGCGCATCAAGTTCCGGGAGTATGACGACGGGCAGCGGTTCCAATGGTTGTTCCTCAAAGAGGGCTGTATGCACTGCACCAACGCCGTCTGTGTGGATGTCTGTCCTACCGGCGCGCTCAAGTATGGCCCCTATGGCATCATCACCTTCGAGCGGGAGCTGTGCAACGGTTGCGGCTACTGTTCCCAATTCTGTCCCTTCCACGTGCCACAACTGGAGGTGATCAACAGGCTGACCGGCGAGGCCAAAAGCTCCAAGTGCGTCTTTTGCCAGGACCGGACGACCAACGGCCTGAAGCCGGCCTGCGTCAAGACCTGCCCGGCCGGGGCGTTGGATTGGGGCGACCGCGAGGCGATGATCGCCAAAGCCGAAGCCCGTGTCCAGGAACTCAAAGCCGAGCGGGGCTTCCCCAAAGCCAACGTCTATGGCAAAACCCAACTGGGCGGCCTGGGGCGGATCTATGTCCTGACCGCGCCGCCTGAAGCCTATGACCTGCCGGCCGATCCCAAGTATCCGGCCATGTCCACCTTGTGGCAAAAGATCTTGCAGCCGCTGGGGGGCATCGCCTTTGGCGCCACCATCCTGGGGACCATCACCGCCTTTTTCATCGCCCGGCGTAATGTTCACATGGAGGAGGTAGAATGAGCGTCCGGTTAAAAGGTACAGACGCGGCCATTCAGATCCGCTGGATCCCCAAATATACCACCCTGGAACGGTTCCTGCACTGGGTGCACACCGCCACCTTCATTCCCCTGGCGCTGACCGGCTTTGTGCTCTTTGCACCGTTCCTGGCACCGCTGGCCCAGGGCGAAGCCGGCACCCTGATCCGCCTGATCCACCGCATCGCCGCCATCTTTTTCGGCGGGGTGCCGATCATCTATGCCCTGGCGCAGCCCCGGCGGATGCTGATGAACCTGAAAGAGTTCCTGAGCTTCAGCAAGTATGACCTGCTGTGGCTGAAAGGGGCCATCCCCTACTACATCTTTGGCCGCCATAGCGACATGCCGCCTCAACCCCGGTTCAACACCGGCGAACGGGCAACAGCCGTGGTCATGGTGCTGGGCACGATCACCTTTGGCATCACCGGCCTGGCCATGTGGTTCCTGAAAGGGATCATGTCCCCCTTCCTGTTCCAACTGGCGGTGTTCTTCCACGACCTGATGTTCATCATCACCTTCGTCATGTTCATGGTCCACTTTTACCTGGCCGTCGTGCACCCCATGATGTGGCAGAGCCTGGTGAGTATGCGCTACGGCGTCGTCTCTGAATCCTATGCCCGTGCCCACCATGCCATGTGGTACTATGGCGAAAAGCGGGCCAAACAGATGTGGGAGGAACTCAAGGCCAGAGGCGGACACTAAAGGATAGGTAGGGCCACTGCTCGCAGTGGCCCTACTGTCAACAAATCCTCCCGCAGGTTTCAGAACCTGCGGGAGGATTTGCTACTTGTTGAGGGTGAAACACATGGCAATGGATGATAACGACCGCAAGACGCTCCAGGCCCTCCAGACGGCCCGGGCGGAGCATAAAGAGCTGGCGGAGCTGTTGGATTTCTATTACGAGTTGTACGAACTGCTATTCCAGGCCAAAGCGGAGCTGCCTGCGCCCCAGGTGAGGGATGAATTGGCCAGGCGCTGGCGATTGGAGATGGGCATCCCCCAGTTGACCTTTGACCAGTTGGCGCCAGAACCTGCATCCTTTGCCCGGCTTGTGATGGCTGTGGCCGATCTGCTTCTGCGCCATACCCCCACCTGGCAGGTGGACCGGCAGGGCTGGACGCCGGACGCGCTGCTGGCTGTGGCGCAGGAGCTGTTCGAGACGTGGGAGACGTTGACCGCCCCCAAGGTCGGGCAGGAAGCGCAGGGGATGACGGCCCAACCTCTGTTCCTGGCCGTCGGATTTGCCCTGGCTCCCTATCTACAGCGGGCAGCCGAGGAGATCCTGCCCCAGCTTGACCTTTCGCTGTGGGTGCAGGGTTACTGCCCGGTTTGCGGAGGCCGGCCTAACTTTGCCTTCTTTGATCAGGAGCGCGGCGCCCGCCATCTGCTCTGCTCCCGCTGTGGGGCGATGTGGGGCTATTCGCGCAGTGGTTGCCCGTTCTGCCAGTCGAAAGAGAAACAGACCTACTATCAGAGCGAGGATGGTGTTTATCGCCTCTACCTCTGCCCGGCCTGTGGCCAGTATCTGAAAACGATGGACCTGCGGGAGGTGCAGCGCCCGGTCTATCCCCTGGTCGAACGGCTGATGACCGTGGGCATGGACCTGGCGGTCTATCAGTGTGACAACTGCTCCCAAGTTGGTTGACAGCCTTCTCCTTCTATGCTATAATGTGTTTTGTCTAACATAGATTCCCAAAGGAGGAAAAGAAGTATGGCTAAGATCCTCGTTGTTGACGACGATCCTGATTTTGTGAAGGTGACTTCCAAAGTCTTGCAGAAGGCCGGGCACGAGGTGGTGGCAGCCGCCAACGGGGCCAAAGCGTTACAGACGATGCGCAAAGATCCCCCCGATCTGGTATTGTTGGACATTATGATGTCCTATATTCTTGATGGATTGGATGTCAGCCGTGAGATGGCCGAGGATCCCAGGCTGAAGGATATTCCGGTGATTATGGTTACTTCTCTGACCGGGGTGAAGGGGAGTGGGATGTTCCCTACCGATGAGTATATCCCGGTGGATCAGTGGCTGTCCAAGCCGGTTGATCCCGACACGTTGTTGGCGCGGGTGAACGAGGCGTTGGCCAGATAGCGTGGGCTGGCCTGGCTGCCCGACATGGAGGGGGCGATGACCAGGGCCCGGATCGGCGGAATCATGCAGAATGCCCACCTGGCGCTGCTGAATGTGACGGCTGTGCCCGACCGGCCGGGGATCGCGGCTGCCCTGCTGAGCGGACTGGGTGAGCAGAGCATCAACGTCCAGTTCATCGTCCAGTGCATTGATCAGAATCAACGCGATCAGGTTGCCCTGTGTGTCGATCGGGAAGACCTGCCTGCGGCCCGGGAGATCGTTGAGCGTATTGCGCCGGAACTGGAGGCAGGCAAGGTGATCGCCCATCCGGAGGTGGCCATCGTCTCGATCTTTGGCCCCGATTTCCGCGAGCGGCCAGGCATTGCCGGTACCATGTTCAAGGCTCTCGCCGATCGGCAGATCAACATTCTGGCCATCAGCACCTCAATTTCGACGGTCTCGGCGGTGATTGAGGCGCGGTATCTTGAGGCGGCGCTGGCGGCATTGCGCAATACGTTCGATCTGCCTTAGATCTGGTCTGAAAACCACAAAGGACACGAAGAGTGTCGTCGTGTCTTGGGTGTCCCTTGGGGCCGGGAAGCCTTTGTGGTTGGCCTTTTGGCTTCGACATGAGGCTTGGGCGTGAGCCCGGTCGAGTCAGAGTGGCAATCTGGCTTCTGGTCGGCCGGTGATCCGGCCCGGAGCCAAAACGCGGCACGAGTCTCGGTGCCGCGTTTTTTGTGTTCTGGGGTCTGGCGGATCGGGTTATGTTTGCGGATTTTGCGCAGCGCCAGGGGGTGCGAGGGGCAGGCTGAAGGTGAAGCAACTCCCCTGTTCCGGTTGGGAGCGGACGGTGATCTCGCCCTGGTACAGTTCGACGATCTGTTTGACGAGGGCCAGGCCCAGGCCCGTGCCGGTGGCTCCGCTGGCTTTGGCCTGGTCGGTGCGGAAAAACTCTTTGAACAGGTGGGGCAGGTCCTGCCCGGCGATGCCCATGCCGGTGTCTTCGACCGCGCCGATAAGCCGGTCACCGGCGGCCTGGAGACGAACGGTGATGCTCCCTCCTGGTGGGGTGTATTTGATGGCGTTGCTGAGCAGGTTCAGCCAGATCAGCCGCAGGTGCTCGGGTTGGGCGACGACCAGCGGGCGGTCCACGATTTCAACCCGAAGGTGTTGATGCCGGGCGCCGATCTGGTCGCGCAGCATGTCGCACACCTCGGTCAGCAGATCGGCCGGCGACTGGGGGCCGGCAGTGGGGTCGGGCCGGCCTCTGCTCAGTTTCAAGCGGGCCAGCTCGGTCAGGTCGCCGATCAGGTCGAGCATCTGCTGGAGCCGGCTCTGGACACGGCCCAGGGTCTCGCTGATTTCATCTGCGGGGATATAGCCCTCCAGGATCAGGTTTACATAACTCTGCACGGCTGCCAGGGGGGAGCGCAGTTCGTGGGCGACGCCGAGCATAAATTGCCCCCTGGTCTTTTCCAGTTCGTCCAACTGCTCTTTGGCCCGTGCCAGTTCCTGGGCCTGAATCTCGATGGCTTTTAGCCGCCGTCGCTCCAACCCCTGGTTGACGGTGACGATCAGTTCCTCAGCGGTGAACGGCTTGGACAGAAAGTCAAACGCCCCCCGCCGGATGGCCTCGATAGCCAGCTCAATGGAGGCAAAGCCGGTGATGATGATGCACACCGTCAGAGGGTCCCGGTCGAGGAGTGGGCCGATCAGCTCCAGGCCGCTGCCGTCGGGCAGCATCACATCCACCAACGCCAGGTCATAAGACCGGTCCTGGATTTGCCGTCGGGCAGCGGCCAGGCTGGGCGACGTGTCCACGCGATAGCCCAGGGGGGTCAGGGCGCGGCGGCAGCCTTCCCGCATACCCACCTCGTCGTCCACGACCAGGATCATGCCCTCTGTCTGCTGCCCATCGTTCGCGATCATGGCTCCCCTGCCCGGCGGAGACGAAACGGGCCCTGCCCCATACGCATCAAGCTAAGCGACTCAAGTCGCACCTCAGGGGCCTGCGGCCAGGCATCCACCTGCGTGGATGCCGCCGTCCGCGCAGGCGGACGGCCAGGGGCAGAGCAGCGCTCTGCCCCTACCGGTGCGATTTCCAATCGCCCGCGCCTTAACTTGATGCCAATGAGACGAAACGGGCCCTGCCCCTACCGGATAAACTCCTGTTCCGGCCTGGGCATCTGCGCCGGAAGTTTTTCCCGCAGAGTGACGGTGAAGGTGGTCCCTTTGCCCACCTCACTCTGCACACTGATCTGTCCCTGGTGCATCTTGACGATGCCGTAGATGATGGCCAGCCCCAGGCCGGTCCCTTTGCCGATCGGCTTGGTGGTGAAGAAGGGGGTGAAGAGCTTTTTCATGTTCTCTTCCGAGATGCCCACACCGGTGTCCTGCACTTCGACGGTGACAAAGCCAGGCGCGGGTCCTGGGCGCGTGCGCAGGGTCAACTGCCCGCCGTTCGGCATGGCTTCGGCCGCATTGTTCATCAGGTTGAGAAAGACCTGGCGGAGCTGGAAGGGATCGGCCTGGATGATGGGCAGGCCAGGGTCCAGGTCCTTGACCAGCCTGACCCGGCTGTATAGCTCCTGCCGCTCTGCTTCTTCGGCCAGGTCTGTCAGCAGGGCGTTGAGGTCGGTTTCCTGGGCCAATACCTCGTTTTGCCGGGAAAAGTTCAACAGGTCGTTGACGATGGTTTTGCAGCGTGTGGCCTCGCGGATGATCATCTCCAGGTCTTCCCGCTGCTGCCGGTTGTCTTCGGGGGTTTCTTTGCGCAGGATGTCGGCGTAGAGCAGCACCGAGCCCAACGGGTTGTTGATTTCGTGGGCCACACCGGCAGCCAGTTGGCCGACAGAAGCCAGTTTCTCCTTCTGGACCAGTTGATCGCGGGTGTCTTTGAGCGTCTCGACCATCTTGTTGAACGACTCGGCCAGCAACCCGATCTCGCCATGTCCGTAGACCGGCACCCGCACCGACCAGTCCCCCTGGGCCACCTTTTGCGTGGCTCTGGCCACCTGGGTCAGGGGGCGGGAGATAGACCAGGCCAGAGGAGTGGCGATCAGCACAGCCAGGATGAGGCTGGCCCCGGCAATCAGGAATACCTGGCGGCGAAAAGAGTCCAACAGGCGCTGGAACGAGGCCTGCCTGGTGCCGACGTACAGGATGCCAACCACCTGCCCCTGGTGGTCGAAGAGGGGCCGATAGCGGGTGATGTACCACTGGTTGACCACATAGGCCAGGCCGGTGAACTCCCTCTTGCCGATCAGGACCACGTCGTACACATCTTGGGCCAGCCGCGTGCCGATGGCGCGGTTGCCCGCCTCGTCGAGCACATTGGTCGAGACCCGCTGGTCACCCAGAAAGATCGTGACAGTATCCACGCCGGCCACCTCTTTGATGCGGTCCACCAGGGTAAAGTCGTTGTTGAACAGATGGCCGGTCAGCACGGAACCGATCACTTCTCCCCCGCTGGTGATGATCGGCGCGACGCTGACCAAAGCCAGTCCGGCCGTGCCTTCGCGGGGATCAAACGGTTCGGGAGACGCCTTTTCTGTGTATTTCAGCGGAATTTCTGCCTGTCTGTCCAGGCCGATCCAGCTCAGGATGTCGGCCGGGATCACCTCGGTTGCTGCCTGAGGGCGGTGGGTGGTGAGCACCGTGTTGACAATGGGCAGGGAGGACCAGTCCCTGTTCGGGGCAGCGCGCCCCAACTGGCCTTTGGAGATCACTCCACCGGTGATGCTGACCCCCCCGGCATCGGTGATGACGATGAAGCGCTGGGTGCCGGCCGGCAGGTTGGAAATCTCGTTGTCAATGGCCTCTTCCAGCGTCTGGAGAGCCAGGTGGTTTCCCTGGCGGATGGCGGCCAGGCTCTGTCGGACATCACGCGCCCAGGCCAGGCGCCCGGCGGTGGCAGAAATATCGTTGAGTTTCAGTTCATAAAAGGCGGTGGCCAGCTCCATGTCCCGGCCCACCCGCTCATCTTCGGCGCTCTGCAGGTAGCCGTTGATCGCATGATAGATGATGGACGTGCTGACGACAATGGTGATGGCTGTGGTCAGCACAAAGCCGATGACCAGGATGTAGCGCAGCCGCCAGCCGACCAGTCGTGCCAGAAGCTTTTGCATGGTTCTGCCTCCCCTGGATCAGATGCCAGGCGTCCTGATTATACATGAAACCGGCCAGGTGTCAACTGCTTTTATCGCGGGTGGTCAGAGTTTTCGGAATAGGGATGCGAACTGGGGGGAACGGAGCAGGTGGAATTCGCTGCCCAGGTGTTCCAGGGGAAGTGGAGCCACCAGCCGTTGCAACCGCCTGGGCGTGAGTTGATGGCAATGCACCCGCTGGGCTGCAAAGGGGGTATGATACAAGATGATCGCTGTGGGCAGGGCGTAGAGCCCCTGGATCGGCTCGGCAGGGTAGATGAAGAGCAGCTTACCGTCCGGGCGGACCACACGGGCCATCTCTGCCAGCGCCTGTTCGATGACGGGGATGTGCTCAAGGGTATGGATCGAGCACAACAGGTCAAAGCTCCCGTCGGGAAAATCGAGCGCCTCAGCCGGCATGGTCCGCAGGTTCCGGGCGACACCGGTAGCAATGGCGTAGGGGTTGGCATCTACCCCAGTCGCCTCGACCCCCTGCTCCTGGAGCCGTCGCGTCAGGTGGCCGCGACCGCACCCGACCTCCAGCAGTCGGTCGCCGGGGGCGGGGGCCAGCAGCCGGTTGACGGTGCGCAGGTGGCTCGAATCCCAACGGTTGAGCAGGGCATATCGTTGTGAGATGTAGCTCATGTCTGTTCCCTTCACATGGTCCAGCTACCTCCGCCCAAATTCCCGTTCCAGCCGTTCCACCGAAAAGTGGATGACCGTCGGTCGGCCGTGGGGACAGGTGCGGGGCGATTCGCACTCCTCCAGTTGGCGGACCAGGCGCTGCATCTCCTCGTGGGAGAGGGTCTGTCCGGCTTTGACCGCAGCCCGTTTGCACACGGCGGCGATGAGCCGTTCCTCTGCCTGGACGGCCAGTGGATCGTCACCCAGGCGCAGCATCTCCAGGATGTCTACCACGGCAGCCTGGATGTCGGGCCCGGCCAGGAGTGAAGGCACTGCCCGCAACAGGTAGCTTGTGCCGCCGAACGGCTCCACGTCAAAGCCGATCTGGTTGAGCTGATCTAACTGGTCGGCCAGCACACCGGCCAGGATCGGGTCCAGGTCCAGCAGCAGCGGCTCCAGGAGCGACTGCGAGGTGACCCCTTGCCGCCTGTGCTCGGCCATCATCCGCTCATAGAGCACCCGCTCGTGGGCGGCATGTTGGTCTATCAGGTACAATCCCTGCGGCCCCTCGGCGACGATATAGGTCTGGCCCACCTGGCCGACAACGCGCAGCAGTGGCAGCCGTACCGGTCCGACCGGCTGAGGCTCTTGCTCCCGATCGGCCGGCCGATACCAGTCCATGGCCATCTGGCCGGTAAGGGGTTCTTCCTGCCCGGCGGACAGGATCGCCTGGCGGCGTTCCCAACCCCATCCGGGAGCCGGCCTGGCAGGGGATGGCCAGGTTGAGCCTGACGGTCCGGCCCAGGGGGGATGCGGCATGGGAGCGCGCTCGACCAGGGTGCGCCGCACAGCCCGCTGCACGGCGGCAAACACCTTCTGCCCGTCACGGAATCGGACCTCCCGCTTGGTGGGATGCACATTGACATCCACTTCACCGGGGTCCAGCTCCACAAAGAGGACAGCGACCGGCTGCCGCCCCACCGGCAGCAGGGTGTGGTAGGCCTCGACCACAGCATGGCTCAACGAGCGGTCCTGTACCCAGCGGCGGTTGACAAAGAAGGACAGGTAGTGGCGGTTGGCGCGGTGAAGGGTGGGTGAACCGACAAAGCCGGACACCGACGGGCCGGCGGGGAGCTCTTCCGGCTCCTCCAGGGCCAGCATCTGCTCCGCCACCTCCAGCCCCAAGATGGCGATCAGCACGTCATAGCGGTCGCCGTTGCCGGCAGACTGGAAGAGCTGGCGGTCGTCGGCGATCAGGTGGAAGCGGATGGTGGGAAAGGCCAGGGCATAGTGGGTGACCACCTGGTGGATGTGGCCGGTCTCGGTCTGGGGTTGGCGCAGGAACTTGAGCCGGGCCGGGACGTTGTAGAATAGCTGCTCAACGGTGACGACCGTGCCGGCCGGGCTGCCACGGCCTTCCTGCCGGGTGATCTGCCCCCCCTCGACGCGAAGGTAGCGGCCTATCGCCTGCTCGCGCGGCCGGGTGAGGAGCGCCACCTGACTGACGGCGGCGATGCTGGGCAATGCCTCGCCGCGAAAGCCGAGGGTGGCGATGCCGTCCAGATCGGCGACCCTGCTCAGCTTGCTGGTGGCGTGGCGGGCAAAAGCCAGCGCCACCTCGTCGGCGGGGATGCCGCAGCCGTTATCGGCGACGCGGATCAGACGGCGCCCTCCGTCGCGGATCTCGATGCGGATGTCGGTTGCCCCGGCGTCAATGCTGTTTTCGACCAGTTCCTTGACCACTGAAGCCGGGCGTTCCACCACTTCGCCGGCAGCGATCTTGTCCGCCACTTCGGGCGGCAGGAGTTGGATGGGCATCAGTCTCTTTATCTCCCGGACCTTCCCTCTCTATTGTACCACAAACCTGCGGCCCTGGACAAGTTGCCAGTCTGCTCAACCTGGTGTATAATCGGGTTTGCCAGTTGAGAGACCTTCGGGGCAGGGTGCAATTCCCGACCGGCGGTAAGGCTCCGGTCGGGCCTGACAGCTCCTTTGCCAGGGAACTGTCAGGTCGGACCGGGGGCCAAGCCCGCGAGCCTGTGAGAACAAGGCAGATCCGGTGCAAAGCCGGAGCCGACGGTACAGTCCGGATGGGAGAAGGGATGGGCGTGGCGCGCAACGGCGGATGGGCTGCCTTGCGCCTGGCGGAGGATTGCCCCGGAGGTGACCGGCCTGCGGGGTTTTTCTTTTGTGGTCGGGCGATGGTCTGGAGGGACAGGTGGATGTGACTCTGGTGGAGAACAGACAGGGCGCATGTCTGCGCAGCCGGATAGAGTGGTTGAACAGGCGGTGGTGCAACAGCCTGGGGCGGCTGATCCGGAACCGGCTTGAACTGCTGCTGGTGCCGGTAGCCGTGCTCCTCTTTGTTGGGCTGTGGGGGCTGGTGGCCAGGTTGGGCAATTATCCGCCCTTTCTGTTGCCCACGCCATCTCAGGTATGGGACCGCTTTCGGACGGTAGTGGGCGATGGCAGTTTGTGGTATCATACCTCGGTGACCCTGGTCGAAATCGTGGCCGGCCTGGCGGTGGGCCTGACGGTCGCCACACTGCTGGGCTACCTGTTGGCGAAATTCCCCCTGATCGAAAGGTTTTTGTCCCCTTATATCATTGCCAGCCAGGCGGTGCCGATTGTGGCCCTGGCCCCGCTGCTGATCGTCTGGTTTCGCTTCGGGTTGTTGTCGAAAGTGCTGGTCTGCGCGTTGACCATCTTTTTTCCGGTGCTGATCAACACCATCGTCGGCCTGCGCTCGGTGGAGGAGGAGTTGATGGACCTGATGCGCTCGCTGCAGGCCAATCGCTGGCAGGTGTTTCGCTATCTGGAGGTGCCGGCGGCCCTGCCGGTGCTGCTCGGCGGGCTGAAGGTGGGGGTCACGCTCTCGGTCATCGGGGCGGTGGTGGGTGAGTTTGCCCAGTCGGACCGGGGGCTGGGTTTTCTGGTGAACCTGGCCAACCGGGGCCTGTTTGACACGCCGCTCATGTTCGTGGCCCTCCTGGTGCTGATGGCCATTGCCCTGGGGTTGTACGGGCTGGTAGCGGCGTTGGAAGCGGTGGTGTTGCGCTGGAAACGGGTCTATTGAGGGCCTGGATGGGACTGAAGAAAGGGACGGTCTTGTTGCTGGCTGCCGGCCTGGTGAGCCAGGCGGTCTACCTGGCGACCACCGTGCGGCTGCCCTGGTGGCGCTATGGCGGCCGGTTGACCAGTTGGTCCGACATTCTGGGAGAGGGGCCGGCGCCATTTGCTGCCTGTCTGGCCGGAGTGGGGGTGCTCACGGTGGCCTACCTGGTTGGCTGGCGTGCCGTTCGGGGCGGTGGAGCGGCCGGCTGGCTGGTGTGGAGTGGGCCGGTTGTCTTTGCCGCGACCCTCTTTTGGCTGTTGCCCATCACCGCCGACCTGTTTGTCTCCCTGAGCCGGGCACACCTGCTGACCGATCTGGGGGTCAATCCGTTGCTTCACGCGCCGGCAGAATTTCCCGGCGACCGGTTGTTGAGCGCCTATCGGACGTTGTATGCGGCTCAACCGGCGGTCTATGGGCCGGCGTGGGTGCTTTTTGCTGCTCCGGCCACGGTGAGCCGATATGATGTGGCCTGGGGCCTGTTCTATCTGAAGGGGCTGGCGGTGGTGGCCTTTTGGGGCAGCGCCTGGCTTTTGTACCGGATGCTGCGCCGGGTCCGGCCGGCCTGGGCGCAGGAGGGGGTGTATCTCTTTGCCTGGAATCCGTTGGTGTTGGTGTTGGGCGTGGGGGATGGACACAACGACCTGGTGACGATGGCTGTGGTGCTGTGGGCCTTCTGCTGGCTGCTTCGTCAGCGGTGGGTGCCGGCCTTTGGGGGGCTGGCGGTGGCGGTGTGGATCAAGTATGTGGCCGTTGTGGTGCTTCCGCTGTTCATTCTGTATGCCTGGCAGCAGGCCAGGCGGTGCGGACGCAACCCGTGGCTGTTGCTGGGGCGAAGCCTGGGGGCTGTGGTCGCTGTCTCTGCTCTCTTTTTGATCCCGCTGGGGAATCTGGAGTGGATGGCCGATGAGGTCCGGCGGCTGGTACAACCCCTCAACTGGCAGGCGGGGACCTGGGGGGATGTGGGCTGGACAATGGGGGTTGGATTGTCGCTCTTTGCGGTGGCCTATGCGGTGTTGGTCCGGCAGATGGCGCACGGCAGCGGTTCTTTTCAACGGCTGGCCAATCTCAGCTTTGTGGCCTTGTTGCTGCTCTTTGTGCTGGGTGTGGCCCGTAGTCAGCCCTGGCATCTGATCTGGCTCCTGGCTCTGGCCGGCCTGGTGGATCGGCGCTGGGTGTGGTGGGCCATGGTCGGCCTGTCGGCCATGCTGTTGGCCGCGCAGGTGTGGGTGGAATGGGGCGCGCCTGGCCTGGAGATTCTATCCTGAAGGATACAAGGAGGGAAGATGAGGCGACGGACAGGTCTGGGATGGTGGGCGATCCTGTTGACCGGCTTGCTGGTGGGTTGCAGGCCGGCAGAACGGGAAAAACCGCCCCAGGTGGTGACCCTGGCAATGGGCTATATCCCCAACGTGCAGTTTGCACCGTTCTATGTGGCGGTGGACAGGGGCTATTTTGCCGGGGAGGGGATTCAGGTCCAGTTCAACTATGGCTGGGAGACCGATCTGTTGAAGCTGGTGGGCAGTGACGAGTTACAGTTCGCGATTGCCAGTGGCGATCAGGTCCTCCTGGCCCGCAGCCAGGGGTTGCCGGTGGTCTATGTGCTGAACTGGTACAGGCGCTTCCCGGTGTGTGTGGTCTCCCTGGCCGAGACCGGCATCCACCAGCCGGCCGATCTGGTGGGCAAACGGGTAGGCACTCCTGCTCTCTATGGGGCGAGCTACATCGGCTGGCGGGCGTTGCTGGAGGCGGCCGGGATCAGGGAAGCGGACGTGCAGTTGATCTCCATCGGCTACACGCAGGTGGCCGCCCTGAGCGAGAAACAGGTGGATGCGGCGCTGTGTTATGCCATGAACGAGCCGGTGCAGATGCGCCAGGCCGGGCGGCAGGTGGAGGTGATCTATGTGGCCGACTATGTCAATCTGGTGTCGAACGGGTTGATCACCAATGAAAAGACGATCAACCAGCACCCGGAGCTGGTCCAGGGCATGGTGCGGGCGACACTGCGGGGCCTGGCCTATACCCTCGACCATCCCGACGAAGCGTTCGAGATCGCGCTCAAATATGTGCCGGAAGCGGCCAGCGATGCTCAGACCAGAGAGGTGAACCGCGCCATCCTGGAGGAATCGGTTGCTTTCTGGCGGGCGGAGGCCGGTCAGTTGGGGCGCTCGGTTGAGGCCGAATGGCAGGCTTCACAGCGGGTCATGGAGCAGATGGGGCTGATCCCTGCCGGTGGAGATGTGGCCGCCATGTTTACCAACCGGTTCATTGTGGAGGTCAGGCCATAGGGTGAAAGCCGGGAGCGGGGTGTCGGGCGCCCTATATCCCGACGGGGGGAAGGCTCTGCTGGTGGCCGAGGGCCTGCGTCACCTGTACCCCACGCAACAGGGACCTCTTCTGGCTCTGGATGAGGTGGAACTGGCGGTGAGGCAGGGGGAGTTTGTAGCCATCGTCGGCCCATCAGGTTGTGGGAAGAGCACGTTGCTGCGCATCCTGGGTGGGCTGCTGACGCCGACGGAGGGGCGGGTCTACCTGGCTGGACGGCCGCTGTCATCGCCGCTCCGGCAGGTGAGCTATGTGTTCCAGCGGGTGAACCTGCTGCCCTGGCGGACGGTCCTGCGCAACGTGACCTTGCCGCTGGAGGTGGCCGGTATGTCCCGCCCCCAGGCGGAGCAACGAGGACGGGAGCTGATCGCCCTGGTCGGGTTGGAGGGGTTCGAAGCGGCCTACCCTCGGATGCTGTCAGGGGGCATGGCGCAGCGGGTGGCGATCGCCCGGGCGCTGGCTTCTGATCCAGAGGTGTTGCTGCTCGACGAACCGTTTGGCTCCCTGGACGCGCTGAGCCGGGAGCAGATGAACCTGGAACTGGTGCGCATCTGGCAGGTCCGACGGGTCACGGCGGTGATGGTCACGCACGATCTTCAGGAGGCGATCTTTTTGGCCGACCGGGTGCTGGTCATGTCGCCCCGGCCAGGGCGCATCTGCGCTGAGATGAAGGTGGACCTGCCCCGGCCACGGACGGTAGAAGTCATGTACACCGAATTCTTTGGGGCGTTGTCCCGCCGGGTGCGGGAGAAGATCGGGAGTGATTGCGAGTAGCTTGACATTGTTAAATTAACATAAATGGCAACAAAGGTGGACCTCACCTCATCCCCCAACCCCCCTTCCCCTCCTCCGAATTCCGAATTCGGAATTCCGAATTCGGAAGGGGAAGGGGGCCAGGGGGGAGGGGTGAGGTCAAATCGAACATTGTCGAGGTAGAGATCGTACCGCAAAGGAGTAGAGGCTTTAGCCGGTCATGGCCACAAGGTATGGCCCGCCTGGAGGCTCGATTCCAAAGGTAGCTACGCGCGGGGTTTAGGCGGTGTGTGTCCTGTTCGGCGTGGATGTGTCACCCGTCGCCAGACCCCGCGCGAGCACATATCATCCAGGGAGGAGACGATACAATGGGTAAGATGATGCGAATTCTGGCCGGATTGTTGTTGGGAGCGTTGATGGGAGTGGGCCTGGTGCTGCTATTTGCGCCCCGCAGTGGGCCAGAGACACGACGGCTGATCCAGGAGCGCATCCAGGAGATCCTGGATGAGGGACGCCAGGCGGCTGAAGCACGCCGTCAGGAGCTGATGGCGCAGTTGGAGGAGCTCAAGCGGCCCAACTGATCCCGTCCAGGTGAGATGCACCTCGCCTCATACAGCAAGGGCAATGTGCAGGGCAGCGATTGACTGCCTCTGGGCATTGCTCTTGTTTGTTTTCGTCTGTTTGCAATAGCGTAAGTTATGTGCAACCAGAGGCGAAAGCGTCTCTGAAGTCGAATTTCTGAACTTTTTCGCGGGGCAGTAGCAGCGAGCGAGTCTGCCACGTCCTCGCCAGGTAGAGTTCCACGCCTGGAAACGCCCCAGTGTCATCGAACTTTACCAATAAACAGTCCTCACGGTCAACCAGCCAGGCACTGGTGTTGGCTGCCACCCGCACCATCGCCTTGACCCGCACCAGGCTGTCGTCAAAACGAGGAGTGCTGCGCACAACCCGCTCTTGCAGCCACACCGCCGCCCAACGCACAAAGTTGGCGGCAAAGAGCGCGAACTGCTCCTGCAAGGCGATGCCGCCTCGGGAGCGCATCTTGAGCGGATGCATCTGAAAGACGACGTTGCTTTCCTTGATGCCAGCCTCGATGATTTGCCGCCCGTTGTAGAAGTCAAACCAGGCCGGCAAGGTAAGCATTTGGCCGTCATCGCGGTAGGCAATCAACGTACTGTGCTTCAGTCCCGCCGGGGTGTGGAATCGTTCCAAGGCCAGGGTTAACGGGTAGGGGCACTCGCCGATCGTCTCCTCACCCCAGGCTACCATCTCGGCGTTGCGCCCCACACGGCTCCAGTGAGTGTCCGGGTCCACCTGCTCTTTGAGCCGGGCGGCCACCTGGGTCGTGTAGGCCTTGGTGTAAACCCAGTAGCCCATTTCAATCAACCAGGTCACGTTGGGACCGGTGCCGAAGCCGGCATCGAGGCGGGCGATCAGGATCACCGGTTCGGGATTGGCAGCGTTGTCGGCTTCCAGGCGGACCAGATGCGTCTGGAGTGCGGCATACTCCGCCTGCAGCTCAGCTAGCCGGGCGCGGTGCGTGGCCGCCGCCTGCTCGGCCTGCTGCAGATGCCCTGGAACTCGGTCCAGCTTTTTCTGGAGCGACGCCAACCGCTGCCGGGCTTGCGCCAGACGACTATGCGGTTTGACCTGGCGGCCGTCAGCCTGGTTATTGACTTCCAAGGTCGCGATCTCCGTTTCCAGTCGGCCCATTTCGGCGGGTAGGCTATCGAGTTGGGCCAGGAGGTCTTTCTGTCGGTCCAGCTGGGCCTGGAGCCAGGCCTGACGTTGGGCCAGAGTCTGGGCCAACGTCTGGAGTCGGGTCTGGACCAACTCCGGGCGGCGCCGCGGCCGGCGGCCCAGACGTGCTTCAGCGGCTTCGATCATCGTTTGCAGGCGCGGCAGGGCGATCGGATTGCGCGGGTAGTGGAAGCCGCTCAGAAACAACCGACCGTAGGTTAGGGAGGTCAAGGACACCAGCGCAGCGTCATAGCCTTGGCCGACTCGATCCGCCTGCCAACCGAACTGAGCGTCGGGAAAGGTGGTGCTGGTGTCGCTGACGCGCCGGGGTGCCAGGTCCAGGTCGAGGATCAGCGGTAGTCTGTGCGTCAGCAGCAAGGCAACCTCACGGTCGATGAACGGCTGCGACACGTCGTGCAACACCTGGGTCAGGGCCGCCACCGTGCGCTCATCGCAGCAGGCCAGAGTCCGGCTGACACCGCTGTAATGGGCCAGGGCGGCCAGGCCCCAGGCCCGCAGCACCGGCTGATCGTGAGCCAGAGGATGAGGGCCATCCTGCAGGTCGTGCAGATGGGTCATGCCCGCCAAAGTGCCCAGCAGAAAGGTCAGCACTTTGGCCTGGGGCAGGTGCACGATGCTCTTCTGCGGGATCGGCACTTGCCGCAGCTTCTGGATCAAGCCGATCTCATGGGCAAACTCGCCCCAGGCCACCAACAGCGCATGTTGGGTGAAGTAGCCCTGGGACCCATCTGCCTGGAGATTCAGGCCCTGGGTGACGGCCATACGCGCCAGAGCCACCGGTGTAGCGGGCCGGTATACCTGGCGCAGGGCCTGAGCTGTCTCCTGGAACAGCCAGATGCCGTTCACCTGAACGATTCCAGCCCCGCTGGTGTAGCGGGGCATAAGCGACGGAAGAAGGGTTTCCGGCCAGGGCCAGGGGCCCGACCGCACCTCTCTCGACCCGGTTGTGGCTGAGGTACTGAGGAACGAAGCTGGCGCCGGAAAAACGAATGGCTGGTCGCAGAAGTCCGGCCAGATTGGTAGGCTCAGTCCGCCTTGGACAGTGGCAGTCGCTTGTGGTATACTCATGGCAGTCCTCCTTGCTCGGTGAGCGGGTTAATGACAATGCCAGTATACCACCGGCGGGAGGGCTTTGCACTTGTTAAAGTTCAGATTTCAGACTTCAGCGACGGTTTGCCGTTGCGTTGCACATAATTTACGCTATGGAATCTGGCATTGACTGCAGCCCTGGATAACGAATTGCTTGCTCTCTGCCAGCCCCATCTTGATTTCCTGGAATCTCACTGGATCCCAGGGAAGGGCATTGCTGCCGTCTCGGACCTGACGCTGACCGATGGAGATACAACGGCGATGATCTACGACGTGTTATTGCAGTTTGGCCGCACAGTTGACATGGCAGGAGTAATGTACTATGCACAGGATGACCATTTCCGCTGTTTCGGCCTCGAAGCCAATCCTTCCATCAGCACAAACATTCATGTCCTGAGTGCTTTGCGCAGGACAGGCTATGGGCCGCAGACTGAGTGGGTTCAGAAGATCCTGTTGTTCCTTCGGCGGACTCAGACATTGCAAGTGTTCTGGTTTGACAAATGGCATGCGTCGCCTTATTATGCGACGGCCCATGCAGTCATTGCCTGTGCAGGATATGACAACGATCTGGTGGACGATGCCGTCTACTGGATTCTGGCGACACAGAACGAGGATGGTTCGTGGGGTTACTATATGCCCACGGCGGAGGAGACGGCCTATTGTTTACAGGCATTGATCATCTGGAAGCGGCATGGAGGACAGGTCCCGAATGATGCGCTCAGGCGAGGGGAAGCCTGGCTGCTGGACCATGCAGACCCTCCATATCCCCCTCTCTGGATTGGCAAAAGCCTCTATTGCCCTATATTAGTGGTCCGCTCAGCGGTCCTGAGCGCCCTGGCGCTGATGCAGGAGGAGAGATGACATTCTGGCAGTTACTCGATGTGCCGTCGGTAGATCCCGATGATGCACGTCGAAGAAGGCTGCTCAACGTCCTGTTGCTGGGTGTTGGAGGATTGGTGCTGGTCGCCTTGCTGGTGACAGTTGTAGCCGATCTGGCCAATTGGGGCCAGCAGGCAACCATCCCTTCCCTTTATTGGGGCAGCCTGGCTACACTGGTCAGCGTTTTGGTGATTTTTTTGATAAACCGTTATTGGTCGGGTACAGTGGCCAGCATCCTCTTCCTGCTGATTCTAACCCTGGCTCTGGCTTTCGTTGATGATCCACGAGAAACGGTAGCCGGCCGCGGTCTGTTTACCTTTGCCGTTCCTGTATTGATGGCAAGTGTCTTGTTGCGCCCCTATGCCAGTTTTATCGTGGCCGGGTTGATCGGCGTGTTACTTACCGGCCTGGGTTTGTGGAAGGACCTGAGTTCAGAGCTGATAAGTTCATTGCCGTTTACCACTCTTGCTTTTCTGGCGATCGCTCTCGTCTCCTGGCTGTCCGCCCGCAGCCTGGAGCGTGCCCTTGAAGATCTGCGGGTGATCAATCAGGAACTGGACCGGCGGGTGGACGAACGCACGCAGGACCTGGCCGTTGCTCTGGCCCGCGAACATGCCGAATTGAGCAAAAACCAGACCATCCTCGAAGGGATTGCCGATGGTGTGATCGTTTTTGACAACCAGGGCAGGGCTATCGTCGCCAACCCCGCCATCTCGCGTATCCTGGACCAACCTCAGGAAGAGATCCTTGGCCGTGGCATCGAGGAACTGATGGCCAGAGGGGTGAGCGCCGATGATCAGAAGATGGTGCTCAACCTGTTGAAAGACCGGCAGGTGCGGCGTTCAAGCGTCAAATTCGGTTGGGGGGAAAAAACGTTGTCGGTGAGCTTCGCCCCGGTCCATGACGCCCGTGGCCAGGTGTCCGGCACTGTGGCCGTGTTCCGCGATTTCACCCGCGAAGCCGAGATTGACCGCATGAAGAGCGACTTTGTGTCGATCGTCTCTCATGAGCTGCGCACGCCGCTGACCTCCATCAAGGGCTACCTGGACCTGTTGCTGATGGGGACCTCAGGGCCGATTAACAAACGACAGGAAAGCTTTTTGCGCATCACCAGGGACAATGCCGAACGCCTGCATGACCTGGTGAGCGATCTGCTGGACATTTCGCGCATCGAATCGGGCAGGATTGATCTCGATGTGCAGGTGGTCTCGGTGCCGGAGATCATCCGGCGTGTGGCCAACAACCTGCGGATGGAGTTCAGTGCCCGGAACCTGACCCTCACCCTGGATGTGCCGCCACGTGTGCCTGAAGTCTTTGGCGATCCAGACCGTATCGAGCAGATTCTGACCAATCTGCTGAGCAATGCTTACAAATACACACGGCAGGGTGGAGCCACCGTCCGGGTCCGGACGAGAGACTCGGTCCTGCAGATTGATGTCATAGACACCGGCATTGGGATCTCGAAGCAGGATCAGGAGAAGCTGTTTACCCGCTTTTTCCGCGCCGAAGACACCACTGTACGTCAGCAGGCCGGCACGGGCCTGGGATTGCACATCACCAGGTCGCTGGTCGAAATGCACGGTGGCCAGATTTGGGTGAAAAGCGAGCCGGGTGTGGGTAGCACCTTCAGTTTTACCCTGCCATTGCCGGCCGGCCTGGTGGATCTGGCGGCGGTCGAGGAGAAAGGGATCGGGCCGACACTCCGGCAGCCGGTGAGCATCCCGGTCCCCTCTGGCCCGTGGATCCTGGTGGTGGATGATGAGCCGGATGTGGCCTATCTCTTCCAGCAGCAGCTTCAAAGAGAAGGCTATCGTGTCAGTGTGGTCACCCAGGGCAGCCAGGCGGTGCAGGTCGCCCGCCAGCTACGGCCGGAGCTGATCACTCTGGACCTGCTGATGGATGTGGACGGGTTGGCGGTGTTGCGCCAACTCAAGGCCGACCCGGAGACAGCCGACATCCCGGTGGTCATTGTGTCGGTCATTGCCGAACCGGAAAGGGGCCTGGCTCTGGGGGCTGCCGATTATCTGACCAAGCCGTTGAACGAAGGGCAGTTGCTGGCCTCTGTCCGCCGGGTGTTGGGGCAATTGAGCGGCGGTCCACGGAACAAAATCCTGGTTGTAGATGATGAGATCGATATTGTCGGTTGGTTAAAGCACTCGCTGAGCCACTATGGCTATCAGGTGACCGAGGCCTACGATGGGGTGCAGGCCCTGGAAGCGGTTGAAGCTGACAGGCCAGACCTGATCCTGCTCGATCTGAGGATGCCGCGCCTGGATGGCCGGGCCACCATCCGCCGGCTCCGCGAGCGGGAGGAGACGCGCAACATCCCGGTCATTGTCTTGTCGGCGCATCTGGTGGGCGATGAGGCGGAGCGGGCCCAGATGGTGAGCCTGGGGGTGTCGGAATTCTTGAGCAAGCCGGTGACGATCGAACGGCTGGTCGCTGAGGTGCAAAAGTATCTCAAACCCGGTGGGCCATGAACCCCTCTGAACACAGAAGGCCGGGCAGAAAAGCCCGGCCTTCTCGTGATTCCTGTCCGGAATCTCCTCAATCCCCCTCGTACTTGAACTGCAACGCCGCGTGGGCTGCTGCCAGCCGCGCCACCGGCACGCGGAACGGCGAGCAGCTCACATAGTTCAGACCGGCCATGTGGCAAAACTCAATAGAGCTGGGGTCGCCGCCATGCTCTCCGCAGATACCCACCTCCAGTTCAGGGCGGGTGTCGTGGCCTTTCTTGACGCCCATCTTGACCAACTCGCCCACACCGGCCCGATCCAGCACCTGGAACGGGTTCTTGGGCAGAATGCCATGCTCCACGTAGTAGAGCAGAAAGTTGCGCTCGGCGTCGTCGCGGCTGTAGCCGAAGGTCATCTGGGTCAGGTCGTTGGTGCCAAAGCTGAAGAACTGGGCGTACCTGGCTACCTCGTCTGCTGTCACCGCTGCCCGTGGGATTTCGATCATGGTGCCGAATTTATAGTCAATCTCGACCCCCTTCTCCTTCATCACCTGCCTGGCCACCGGCACCAGCAGGTCGTTGGCTACCCGCAGTTCATTGGAATGGCCGGTCAAGGGGATCATGATCTCAGGATGAACCTCAATGCCCTCTTGGGCTTTGTTGCAGGCGGCCTCGAAGATGGCCCGCACCTGCATCTGCGTGATTTCAGGCATGGTGATGCCCAGGCGGATGCCACGCAGGCCCATCATCGGATTGGCTTCTTCCATCGTCTCGACGGCCTGGAGCAGCATCTCTTTCTGGGCCAGTTTCTCTTGCAGTTTTTCCAGCTTTTTCCTGGCTTTTTCCTTCTTCTCTGCCTTTTTGGCCAGCCTTCTGGCCCGCAGCCGCAGCTCCGTCACTTCGACCAGCAGGTCGTCCTTGGCCGGCAGGAATTCGTGAAGCGGCGGATCAATGAGGCGGATGATGACCGGCAGGCCGTCCATTGCCTGGAAAATGCCTTCAAAGTCGGCGCGCTGGAAGGGCAACAGTTTGTCCAGGTATTCTTTGCGCTCCTCGGCGGTCCTGGCCAGGATCATGGCCTGGACGATGGGCAGGCGCTCTTCTTCGAAGAACATATGCTCGGTGCGGCACAGGCCGATCCCCCTGGCCCCAAAGCTCCGGGCGCGTTGGGCATCGCGTGGATAGTCCGCGTTGGCCCACACCTGCAACCCGCGTGTGGGGAAGCCCTTGTAGCCTTTCGGCCAGGAGCGGATGCCTTCCTGAGCGCATACCTCATCGGCCCACTGCAACAGGGTGATCAGTTCCGTCTGTTCCTCAAAGCTGGGAGCGGTGGTGGCGATCTGGCCGGCGAACACCTCGCCGGTGGTGCCATCCAGTGACAGCCACTCCCCTTCTTTGACCACCTTGCCGTTGACCTCCAGCTTCCGGGCTTCCAGGTCAATCTCAATGGCCTCGCAGCCGACCACAGCCGGCTTGCCGAACTGTCGGGCGACGACGGCGGCATGGCTGGTTGCACCCCCCCGGCTGGTGAGGATGCCTTTGGCTGCGATCATGCCATGCACATCGTCAGGCTTGGTTTCGGGGCGGACCATGATGACCGCTTTGCCTTCCATTCCCCACTTTTCGGCCAGGTCGGCGTCAAAGGCGGCGATGCCCACCGCTGCACCCGGCGAGGCGTTGACACCACTGGCCAGGTAACTGCCGTCCGCGTAGGCGACCTTCTTGGCCTTGGGGTCGAACTGAGGGTGAAGCAAGGTGTCCACATCGGCCGGGCGCACCCGCCTGATCGCCTCTTCCCGGCCGATCAGCCCCTCGTTGGCCATATCCACGGCGATCTTGATCGCGGCCCGTGAGGTGCGCTTGCCGTTGCGGGTCTGGAGCATCCACAGCCGGCCGCGTTCGATGGTGAATTCGACATCCTGCATCTCGCGGTAATGCCGCTCCAAACGGTCGCAGATGTCCAGGAACTGGGTATAGACCTCCGGCATCTCCTGGGCCAGCTCGGCGATCTTTTTGGTGTTGCGGATGCCGGCCACCACATCCTCGCCCTGGGCGTTCATCAGGTAGTCGCCGTAGAGCACCTTCTCGCCGGTGGCGGGATCGCGGGTAAAAGCCACGCCGGTGCCGCTGTCCCAACCCATATTGCCAAACACCATGGTCACAATGTTGACCGCTGTGCCCAGATCGTCGGGGATGCCCTCGGCGCGGCGATAGTCCACAGCACGCTTGCCGTTCCAGCTCTTGAACACCGCCTCGGTGGCCAGGCGCAGTTGCTGCATCGGGTCTTGAGGAAATTCTGCCCCGGTGTACTGGCGGACAATGCCCTTGAATTCCTCAGTCAGCGCTTTCCAATCATCAGCGTCCAGATCGGTATCGTCTCTGACACCCCGCTCCTTCTTTTTGCGCTCAATCGCCTCCTCGAACGGCTCATCGGGAATGCCCAACACCACCGAACCGAACATCTGGATCAGCCGGCGGTAAGAGTTGTAGACAAAGGTCTCGTTGCCGGTCAGCTTGACCATGCCCTGGGCCGTCTGGTCGTTCAGGCCGATGTTGAGCACGGTGTCCATCATGCCCGGCATGGAGAACTTGGCCCCGGAGCGGCAGGAAACCAACAGCGGGTTGGCCGGATCGCCAAAAGCCTTGCCGGTGATCTGTTCAATCGCCTGGAGGGCTTCCAGTTCCTGCTCCCACATCCCTTCCGGGAAGGTCTCGCCGCCGGCCAGGTAAGCATTACAGGCTTCGGTGGTCACGGTAAAGCCGGGCGGCACCGGCACGCCAATGCGCGTCATCTCGGCCAGATTGGCCCCCTTGCCTCCTAACAGGGCCCGGACCCCATCCCAATCCCCGGCCTTCTTTTCCGCCTCCTCAACCTCGTTGAAGAGGTACACCCATTTTTTTGACATCGCGAATCGAACCTCCTTTATGTTGTTCCGCCAGTGCTGGAACTTTGCAACGGGCGGTAGTTTTTCGTCGTAGAGCCGGGGGCAATTATAGCGGCATCGGGGGGTTTTGGCAAAAAAGAAACGATGTAGGGCAACTGCTCGCAGTGGCCCTGCCTACTCTTTTTGAGCGCGTACGTAGGGCACGCCCAACGCAGCCGGGGCGCCGAGCCGTTTGCGCATCGCCTCCCGCGAACCGATGATCAGGACGAGGATGGTGAAGGCATAGGGCAGCATCTGCAAGAAAAAGCCCAGATAGGGGTTGTAAAAAAATGGATTGGGAAAGCCCATCAACTCTGTCGGCCCTTGCAGGTCGAGGATCAGCCGGCGCAACGCGCCGAAGGCGTAGGCGCCACCCGCGGCGCGGATCGGGTCCCACTGGGCAAAGATGACCAGGCCGATGGCGATCCAGCCCTGGCCGGAGGTGGTCATTTCGCTGAACCAGCCGGGCGAGATGGCCAGGCTGATGGTGGCACCGGCCAGGCCGGCCAGCATCCCGCCGACGCACACATACAGATAGCGCAGCCGGTAGACGTGAATCCCCAGCGCGTCGGCAGCGGCCGGATACTCACCCACAGCGCGCAGATGCAGGCCCGGCCGGGTGCGGTTGATGTAGAACCAGGCCGCCGGGAAGAACAGATAGCCGAGGTAGACCAGGATGTTCTGGTTGGTGAACAGGATCGGCCCCAGGAGGGGGATATGGGTCAGCAGCGGGATGCTAAAGCTCGGCAGCAGCGAGATGGCGCCCGCTTTGCTCAACCCCTCGCCAAAGACCAGGCTCAGGCCGGTGCCCAGGAAGGTGAGGGTCAGGCCGCTGACCACCTGATCGGCCTGAAAGTGGATGCTCACCAGGCCATGCAGCAGGCTGAGCAACCCGCCGACCAGCATGGCGACCAGCAGGCCCAACCAGGGATTGCCGGTATGCACGGCCAGGCTGAACGCGCTCATAGCCCCCAGGAGCATCATGCCTTCCACCCCCAGGTTGAGCACGCCCGACCGCTCGGCAAAGATCTCGCCGATGGTGGCAAAAAGCAACACGGTTCCGGTGGCCACGCCCGCCTGCAGGATGATGATCCAGTTCATGATTCACGCCTGTCTTCTGCGGACGAAACGGATACGGTAGCGCAGCAGTGTCTCACTGCTGATGAGGCAAAAGAGGATGATCCCCTGGATCAATTTGGGAATGCCTGAGGGCTGGATCTCGCGGCCGGCCAGGATGAGCGAACCGAACAGGATGGATACCGGCACGACGACCAGGGGGTTTAGCTTGGCCAGCCAGGCGACGATGACCCCGGTAAAGCCATAGCCGGGTGAGATGGCGCCTTGCAGGCGATGCACCACCCCTGCAATCTCGGACATGCCGGCCAACCCGGCCAGCCCGCCGGAAAGCATCATGACCAACACCGTATTGCGCACGATGGGCACGCCGGCGTAGCGGGCCGCGTTGGGGTTATCACCGGCCAGCTCAATTTCAAACCCCCATTTGCTGCGATACAGCACCCACCATAGCACCCCCGCGGCGACAATGCCCAGCAGCAGGCCCAGGTGGATGGTCAGGCCACGGAAGGCCGGGATCTGGCCGGCATAGTCGGCCAGACGGGGCATCCAGGCCGATTTGGGAAAGATGCGGCTCATCTGGAAGCCGCCCTCGGACCACACGGCATAGATGAAAAAGTTGTTCCACGACACGGCGATATAGTTCATCATCAGCGTGGTCACGACTTCGTTGACCTTGAGCCTGGCCTTGAGGATGCCGGGCACCAAGCCCCACAACGCCCCGGCCGCGATGCCGGCCACAGCCATGGTCGTCAGCATGAGGGGGGCGGGGGTTTCAGCGGGCAACAGGGGGGTCAGGACGACGGCGCTGGCTGCAAAGGCGCCGATGAAGAGTTGTCCCTCCGCGCCGATGTTCCACAGCTTCATGCGAAAGGCAACGGTGCATGCCAGGCCGGTGAGGATAATGGGCGTGGCTTTGACCAGCGTGTCGGAAAAGACGCCGATGCTGCCGAACGAGGCCCTGGCGATGTGGGCATAGGTCAGAAAGGGGTTGCCGCCGACGATGGCCAGCACGATCCCCCCGATGAGGAGGGCCAACCCAATCGCGCCCAGCGAGATCAGGGGCGGCAACCAGCGGGGCACCTCCTCAATGCGGGCCTCGACCCTGACCTGGAACGGCAGGGGGATTCGCCTGTGGATCACCGGCACCTCACCCGTCATGGCCTGCCTCCTGTCCTTTGCCTCCTGCCTCCTGCCCCTTGTACTGCCCGGTCATCATCAGGCCGATCTGCTCCCGCATGGCGTCGTCCATCTCGCCACGCACCTCTCCCACAATCTGGCCCTCGTACAACACCACAATCCGGTCGCTCAGCGATGCGATTTCGTCCAGCTCTTCGGAGACAAGGAGGATGGCCGCTCCGGCGCGGCGCAGGTCGAGCAGCAGGCGATGCACCCCTTCGATGGCCCCCACATCCAGCCCACGGGTGGGCTGCATGGCGATCATCAGTTGCGGCCCGGCCGAAATCTCGCGGGCCAGGATCACCCGCTGGAGATTGCCACCCGACAGGAAGCGGACCGAGGTGTCCACCGAGGGCGCCATGATGTCGTAGGCCTCCTTGAGTTGTTGAGCGTGCTGGCGGGCGGTAGGATAATGCACGGCCAGGCCCCGCGCCAGGGGGGGGTGGCGGTATGACTTGAGGATCAGGTTGTGGGTGATGCTCAGGCCAGGGGCGGTGCCTACCTCTTTGCGATCTTCCGGCACGTGGGCCACCCCCTGGTCAATCGCCTTGCGCACCGGCTGGTTGCTGATCACCCGGCCGTTTACCAGGATGCGCCCCTCTGTGCAGGGCCGCAACCCGGAGATGACCTCCGCCAGCTCGCGTTGGCCGTTGCCGGCCACCCCGGCCATGCCCACGATTTCACCGGAACGGATCTGGAGCGACAGGTTGCGCAGGGCCGGCAACCCTTTGTCGCTGTCTGCCGAGACCCCTTCGATGCTCAGGACCACGTCGCCCGGTTCCTGAGCTTCGCGCTCGATGCGAAACAGGACCGGCCGGCCGACCATCAGCCTCGCCAGGTCGGCGGGCGTCGTCTCGGCAGGCTTGAGGCCGGAGGCCGTTACCTGGCCCTTGCGCAACACTGTGATCCGGTTGGCAATCTGCATCACCTCGCCCAGCTTGTGGGAGATAAAGACGATGGACTTGCCCTCGGCCACCATCCCGCGCAGCGTGCGGAACAGGTCCTCAATCTCCTGGGGAGCCAGGACGGCCGTCGGCTCATCCATGATCAGGATGCTGGCCCCCCGGTAGAGCATCTTGAGGATCTCAACCCGCTGTTGCTCGCCCACCGAGAGCTGCCAGATTTTGGCCCGCGGGTCCACGCGCAGGCCAAATCCTTCGGCCAGTTCGGCCACGCGGCGCTCGTAACGGGGCAGATTCATGAGGAAACGGGGTTCATCCAGGCCCAGCAGGATATTCTCGGTGACGCTTTGGGAGGGGACCAGCATAAAGTGCTGGTGGACCATGCCGATGCCGCACTCGATGGCATCGCGGGGGGAGTGAAAGTCAACCGCCTGGCCGTGGACGCGGATGGTTCCCTCGTCGGGGCGGTACAGGCCGGCCAGCACATTCATCAGGGTGCTTTTGCCGGCGCCGTTTTCTCCCAGCAGGGCGTGGATCTCGCCGGGGCGCAGATCGAAATCGATCTGGTCGTTGGCCAGGACGCCGGGGAATCGTTTGACGATGCGCCGCATCTCGACGGCGTTGGTCACGTGCGTCATGGCATTGCAGAGGGCCCCAGGGGTCAGGAAGAGCCTGCTCCTCCTGACCCCTGAGCCTGTCAGAATCTACTTCGACAGTTCCGGCAATTCGGCGGTGATGCCGTCGGCCCACCAGTACATGCAGTACTTGCACTCCAGGCCGGGCGCGCCGGGCGGGAACTGGTCAATGTCACTCTGTTCAAAATGTTCACCGGCCGGCACGATGGTTTTACCCTGGTTGTCCACGATCGGCCCGGAGAACAGGTCAAAGCGGTCAAACTCGCCGGCCAGCATCCTGGCCAGGGTGTCCTTGACCAGTTGGATGTCCTCGGCCGGCAGGTCGGCCACCCCTGGCGTCGGCGACTGGCCTTCCATAAAGCCATAGAGGCCCAGCGCCTGGCTATCGGCGTCAAAATAGTGCCAGCCGACCTTGTAGGTGCCGTTGCGCACCCCTTCGGTGATGTCGGCATAGATCGGGCCCCAGTTCCAGTAGGGGGCGGTCAGGCAGGCCTTTACCTTGCAGGAGCCGTACCAGTCATAGGTGACGCCCCACTTGCCCTTTTCCTGGGCCACGTCCGCCACGGCCGGTGTATCGGCGCCGGTAAAGACCACCTGAGCACCGGCATCAAACAGCGAGGCTGCAGCTTCCTTTTCGACGACCGGGTCGTGCCAGGTGTTGATCCAGCGCACGTCCATCGTGCATTCGGGGCAGGTCTTTTTCATGCCCAGGGCGATGGCGTTGCCCAGCCGGATCTCCTCCGGAATGGGGAAGGTGGCCATGTAGCCGAGTTTGGGGTTGCCATCCTTCTTGGCCCGCGACCCGGCCAACATGCCGGCCAGATACTTCATGTCCTCCATGGCGCCGAACAGGTTGCCAAAGTTTTTGCCGTTGGACTTGTAGCCGCTGATGTGGATGTAGGTGATGTCGGGAAATTCATTGGCGACCGTCTCCATGGCGTCCATGTAGCCGAAGGAGGTGCCAAAGATGAGGTTGAACCCCTTGCGTGACAGGCTGCGGAAGACCTGTTCCGAGTCGGCTCCCTCGGGCACGTTCTCGATGTAGGCCACGTGGACATCTTTGACATGCTCTTTGACGTACATCAGCCCTTCATAGTGGGCCTGGCTCCAGCCACCGTCGTCATGGGGGCCGATGAGGACCATCGCCACGTTGAACTTGCCTTTCTCGATGGTTGGGATCTCAAAGCCGCCGACCACTTCGGGCTTTTCCGCCCCGCAGGCACTCAGGACCAGCGACAGGATCAGCACAACGGCTGGCACCCACGTTCCTCTTCTCAACATTGTGATCTCCTCCTTTTTTTAATATTTTGGGGGTTGCTGCCGACAGGATACGCCCGCCACGCCCTGGCGACAGGGGGACTATAGCATGAAAAGTCGCCTTTGTCAAAGCTACCCGGACCCTGGGTCAGACCTGAGCTTTGGACTTTGCCCCCAGGGGAGCCAGGGATGGCTCAAAATTGGTGGGATGGTTCAAGGATCGGCAAAAATTGGTTGACACTTTTCACACGGGCAAAATTTTATAGGACACGGATGACACAGATTCCACCGATGAACACGGATGATCGAACAGGGCTTGTGCCATGGATGACATTTTCACCACCAAGACACGAAGGCACCAAGATTTCATGGCCATTCTTCGTGTCCTGGTGCCTTTGTGGTAAGCCTGCCGGGTCAACTGCGTACCTCTGTTAGCGAAGGCAAAATCGGTGTTTATCCGTCCCATGCGGGCTCTCCGTGTCCCATCAGGTGTCAATCTGTTATGAACCGCCCCAAATTGGTTGACACTTTTGTGACCGAAGGCCTTCATCGCCCTCACCCCCCTTTGTCCCCCCTCTCCCTCTAGGAGGATGCTTAAAAAATGTCTTCTCTCACCGCAGAGGCGCAGAGAACGCGGAGGAATCATAAAAAACTCGGCGGCCTCTGCGTCTCTGCGGTGCAATTCAGGGCTTTTTCAGCAGCCTCTCTAGCCTGCGGCCAGGGGAGAGGGGGGATCAGCCCATAGGTACGAGGACCTGAGCCAGAGCGCGGCGACAGTGGGCGTAGCGGTCAGTCCTCAGGGTCTGGAGCAACGTTTCACAGAAACAGCTGCTGGCCTGGTTCGGCAGGTGTTGGAGTATGCGGTGGAGCAGGTGATCGCCAGTCGGCCAGCAGCGATCCCGATTCTGCAACGGTTTGAAGGGGTCTACCTGCGGGATAGCAGCGTCATTCGCCTGCCAACTGAGTTGGCGGAGATCTGGCCCGGCGTGGGCAACAGGTGTGGGCCGACCGCAGCCCTCAAGCTTCAAGTGGAGCTCCACTTCAGCACCGGTCAACTGGATGGTCCTGTCGTCCAAAGCGGGCGCACGCAGGATCAGCGGTCTCCCTTTCAACAGGAGGAGTTGCCAGCCGGCGCTCTGCATCTGGCGGATCTGGGCTATTTCAGCCTGGAGCGATTGGCCCAGGATGACCAGTGAGGGGTCTACTGGATCACCCGTCTGAAGGCCGGTACAGCGGTCTATACCCCCACCGGGCAGCGTCTGGACTTGGCAAACTGGCTGAAGGCCCAAGGAGAAGGGTCACTGGACCTGAGGGTTGTGGTTGGCGCGGAGCAGCGGCTTCCCTGTCGTCTGTTGGCCGTGCGGGTGCCGCAGGAAGTAGCCGACCAGCGGCGCCGCCGTCTGCGGGAGTACGCCCGTAAGAAACAGGTCCCCCTGAAGGCAGAGACGCTGGCGTTGGCTGAGTGGACCTTGGTGATCACCAAGGTGCCGGAGGATAGGTTGTCGTTGAGGGAAGCGCTGATCCTCCTGCGGGTCCGTTGGCAGGTCGAACTGCTCTTCAAGTTGTGGAAGAGCCATGCGCAGGTGGATGAATGGCGCAGCCACAACCCCTGGCTAGGGCAAAGCACTGCTTTGCCCTAGCCAAGTTGATCGGCGTGGTGATCTTGCATTGGGTGTGCCTGACCAGCTTCTGGGAACGCCCGAATCGAAGCCTGTTTAAGGCAGCACGTGCGGTCCAAAAGTATGCTGTCGCGCTAGCCCTGGCGCTCCCCGACCGCGAGGCCCTGGTCTCGGTGCTGACTCGCCTGCGGTCGTGTTTGATAGCTACCTGCCGGCTGAATCGGCGCAAGAAACATCCCAGCACCTATCAGTTGCTGCTCGATGTGCCTTAGCTTGATGCATATGGGGCGCAGCGCCGCTGCGCCCCTACGACGCTTCCTCCACACCTTCGCTTACGCTGTCCATCGTCGCCTGCTCGGGGTGTCGCCGCCTGCGGCTGGCCGCTTCCCCCTTTTCACCCTTGCGCTCCGCCGTGTGTTCACCAGGCACACAACGTAGGGTGATGCGGTCACTCCTCTGCCAGGAGGTCAGGAGTGGGTGAGTTTTCTCACCGCACCTGAATGGACATCCAGTTGTCAAAGTTCAGGATTCGCCGGTATCCTTCCCTTCGCTACCCATCCCCCGCTCTCGCGGTTTCGGGTAAACAGGTCGCACAGCGCAAGTTGGCCAGCGCTTACCTATTCAGCCACATCTCCACTTTCAAGTTGTCAATCTCTCCAAAGTGCGTATCCCGCGTTGCTACAACCAAATCATGTTCCAAAGCAATTGCCGCAATCCACAAATCATTCTCGGGTATCGGACGTCCTTTGAGCCGCAAAGCACTCTTGACCTCTCCATACCAACGAGCCGTCTCAGCGTTACAGCCCAGAACTACACTCCCTGCCACCAGTTCGTCAACCTGAGCAACGTTTTCTCGGCACCGCTGCGATTTCCAAGCCCCATAGTAAAGCTCCCCTACCGCAATACTGGGAATGAAAACTTCGCTCGCTTGCGCTAACTTCTCTTTGACTGCTGTCTCGGCGGCGAACAAGGCAATGAGGATGCTGGTATCCAAGAGGTATCTACCACTCATCGGTGTCCACCTGTTCGCATCCTTGCTCTATTGCTTCTTGCATCAACTCAACATCACTGCGCGGAATCGCCCCTGCAAACTGTAACAACTGTCTTCCTGCCACGCCGCGTGGCACAGAAAGCGCCAGAGAACGAGTGAATTCCAACACTTGACGCTGTAAGTCATACGGCAGGGATTGTAATTGTTCCATCACTTTTTCTACAACTCGGGTATTCATCTGTTCACTCCTCAAGCGTATGCTTGAACCCCAAAGGGCTGGCGTCGCGGTAGGGAAGGGGGTTACCCCCCTTCCCCCCGCACAGATCCCGGCGTGCGGTTTTCTCGCACCGGGCTCTTCGGACAGCCTCGCTTCCGCATCTCCTACCGCTATCCCCCTCCGTGAGGTTGACACTCCCCCGGCCCTCCTTGTCCGGTTGGGTGTTCCCTTTGAGGGCTACGGCCGCCCGTCAGTCCCTTCCCCTTGTGACCGGCCCTACCGTCTCGTAGGGGCGTAGCAGCGCTACGCCCCTACGGGCGAATCTGACTCCCTGGCGTCTTCGGCTCTCCTACTCTTGCTTTCGGTCGACCTACCTGCTGCCGGCGGGGGGTCTCCCCACTCACCGGCCCAGGAACTCCCAAGTCCTCGATGCTTCTCTCCACGCATCCCGCGCTCTTCGTGGACCCCGGCAGACCCTCGGAGAACTCACC